>Ga0157364_1004656_pt1 | contig 13751 bp, 9 predicted proteins | sample AttsexASBM2_FD_111476 | JGI IMG/M metagenome (GOLD analysis project Ga0157364, IMG submission 111476) | Fungus gardens microbial communities from leaf cutter ant in Ribeirão Preto, State of São Paulo, Brazil - Atta sexdens ASBM2 | ecosystem: Host-associated > Fungi > Mycelium > Unclassified ... | reverse complement strand
TGACTCGACGGTTTCGCGCCGTATAATCCGACCCTGTTCCCCATGCGCCCTTAGCTCAGTTGGATAGAGCACCGGCCTTCTAAGCCGTAGGTCACAGGTTCGAATCCTGTAGGGCGTACCATTCTTTATTCTGCTATTGTCTCCTCAAGTCTACAAACACCTCTTAAAACCTTGCCATTGCTGGTTCCTTCATCCAGTGTTGTATCTATTTGTCTATTGAAAGCTACACCCACTTGGGGGCATCATAGGGGGCATTACCCCGTTCAATGGATCTTGATGCCCCCATATGAAGCTTAATGCCCGTCAAATTGACACAGCTAAGCCAAAAGAAAAAGCCTATAAACTGGCTGATGGTGCAGGCTTGTATCTGGAAATTTTCCCCAGCGGCAGTAAAAGCTGGCGGCTAAAGTACCGCATTGCAGGCAAAGAAAAGCGCGTGGTTTTCGGGCTTTATCCTGCCATATCTTTGGCTGAGGCGAGGGGCAAGCGCGAAGAAGCTAAAAAGATACTGGCAGCGGGTGGTGATCCCGGTCTTGCCAAACAGGAAGCTAAACAGGCCAAAATCCTCGCCATCAACAATAGTTTTGAATCACTAGCGCAGGAGTGGCATGAACATAAGCGGCCCAATTGGTCCCAAGGTTACGCTGACGACATTCTTGAATACCTGCGCAAAGATGTATTCCCCGCGCTCGGCAAACGACCTATTGCAGAGATTAAAGTGGCTGAGATGTTAGCCGTGCTGCGTAAGATGGAGCAGCGCGGCGTGCTGGATAAGCTAAAGAAAACGCGGCAGGCGTGTCGGCAGATATTTACCTATGCCATCATCACCGGCAGGGCAGAGCATAATCCAGTAACCGATCTCGCGGGGGCATTGAAAGCGCCAAAGCAAAAACATTTCCCACATCTCTTAAGTCATGAGATTGGAAGTTTCTTACGTGCGTTAAGTGGCTACAGTGGTAGCCGCATCACACACCATGCTACACACTTACTTATGCTTACTGGTACTCGAACCATCGAATTACGTGCCGCTGAGTGGCGTGAGTTTGATTTAAATAAGGGAACCTGGCAGATCCCGGCTGAACGGATGAAAATGCGGCGACCGCACGTTGTGCCGCTATCCAGTCAGGCGCTTTCACTGCTTGAAGAAATGCACGAGCTCAGCGGAAGGGGCAAATTTGTTTTCCCTGGACGAAATCATGCGGGAAAGCCCATGAGCGAGGCGAGTATTAATCAGGTGATAAAACGTATTGGTTTCGACGGGAAAGCAACAGGGCACGGCTTCCGACACACAATGAGCACCATATTGCATGAGCAGGGCTACAACACAGCCTGGATTGAGACTCAACTGGCGCATGCGGATAAAAACACTATTCGCGGGACTTACAACCATGCTCAGTACCTCGATGGACGGCGTGAAATGCTCCAGTGGTATGCCGATTATCTCGGTACGCTACGTGACAATGCTTGATAGCAATGAGGAATAGGGTATGACAGCACCTACAGTAACTATCAACTTTTCCGATGAATTAATGCATGTGCAGTTAGAGGGGCAAGAGCGCTTAGACATCCCACTGCAAAATTTCCCGAGGTTGCTGCGCGGTACACCTGAACAGCGGAATCAGTGGGTGCTGTCTGGATCGGGGCCGGGGATTCATTGGGATGAGCTGGACGAAGATATTTATGTTCCTTCTCTATATGAGGGAAGAGATAGGGATCAAACAAATGGAAGCAAGTAGAACCTAAGGTCAATTATCGGATTCTTTTTGCTGCTTACACTACGAAGTATCACTTGGTTCCATATTTAAGAGTGCGTTTCTATAAAACTACTTGAATAACATAAAGTTAAATTAGCCTGACAGGATAAAAATGACAAGCCTTCAACAACGAGCAGAATTACACCGTCAAATCTGGGCAATTGCCAACAATGTCCGCGGATCGGTCGATGGATGGGATTTCAAACAATACGTTCTTGGTGCACTGTTCTATCGCTTTATAAGCGAAAACTTTTCCACCTACATCGAAGCCGGTGATGACAGCGTCAACTATGCCTTGTTGGATGACAGCATCGTCACCGATGACATCAAAGATGATGCCATCAAAACTAAAGGCTACTTTATTTACCCGAGTCAGTTGTTCTGCAATGTAGCTGCAAAAGCGAACACCAACGATAGATTGAACGCTGATTTGAACAGCATATTCGTCGCCATTGAAAGCTCAGCCTATGGCTATCCTTCTGAGGCCGACATTAAGGGCCTGTTCGCTGACTTCGACACCACTAGTAACCGCCTGGGTAACACCGTTAAAGATAAAAACAGCCGCCTCGCTGCCGTGCTGAAAGGCGTTGAAGGCTTAAAGCTGGGTGATTTTGATGCGCATCAGATTGACCTCTTTGGAGATGCATATGAGTTCTTGATTTCCAACTACGCGGCAAATGCCGGTAAGTCAGGCGGTGAGTTCTTTACGCCACAGCACGTATCTAAACTGATTGCCCAACTGGCGATGCATGGTCAGAGCCACGTTAACAAAATCTATGACCCAGCAGCAGGCTCTGGCTCCCTATTGTTACAGGCGAAAAAGCATTTTGATAACCATATTATCGAAGAAGGCTTTTTCGGGCAGGAGATTAACCATACGACGTTTAACCTTGCGCGTATGAACATGTTCCTGCACAACATTAACTACGCAAAATTTGATATAAAACTAGGTAATACCCTCACGGAGCCGCATTTTCAAGATGGTAAGCCCTTTGATGCGATTGTTTCTAATCCGCCGTACTCGGTGAAATGGATTGGTAGTGACGATCCGACGCTGATTAATGATGAACGTTTTGCGCCAGCAGGTGTATTGGCCCCGAAATCAAAAGCCGATTTTGCTTTTGTGCTGCATGCGCTGAACTATCTTTCTCCCAAAGGCCGCGCAGCAATTGTTTGCTTCCCGGGTATTTTTTACCGTGGTGGCGCGGAGCAGAAAATTCGCCAGTATCTGGTCGATAACAATTACGTGGAGACCGTAATTTCACTCGCGCCTAACCTGTTCTTTGGCACCACCATTGCCGTTAACATCCTGGTGCTGTCAAAGCACAAAACCGATACCAACGTGCAGTTTATTGATGCCAGCAGCCTGTTTAAGAAAGAGACTAATAACAACACACTGACTGACGCACATATTACGCAGATCATGCAGGTGTTTGACAGCAAGGCAAACACTGACCATCTGGCGAAAGCTGTGCCATTTGAAACTGTTGCAGCCAATGAATATAACCTGTCAGTCAGCAGTTATGTGGAAGCTAAAGATACCCGAGAAATCGTTAATATTACCGAACTGAATGCAGAACTGAAAATCACAGTTAGCAAGATTGATCAGTTACGCAAAGATATTGATGCGATTGTGGCAGAAATTGAAGGTAGTGAGGCACAGGGATGAGCCAGCCGAGTTATCTTGAAAAACTGTTAGATGGTATTGAAATAGAGTGGTTGCCATTGGATCAGTTAGGCGAGCTAGTACGCGGAAATGGATTGCCAAAGTCTGATTTTACGGAATCAGGAGTTCCAGCTATCCATTATGGTCAGATTTATACTTTTTATGGGCTATCAACTGAAACGACCAAGTCGTTTGTCTCTCCGCTGGCTGCGAAAAAGCTTAAAAAGGTAAATACTGGCGATGTTGTTATTACTAACACCAGTGAAAACCTTGCAGATGTTGGTAAAGCATTAGTTTATTTAGGTACAGAACAGGCCGTTACAGGTGGGCACGCTACAATTTTTAAACCTAATGTCGGAATTATTGGTAAATATTTTGCTTATTTTACGCAAACGGACACTTTTGCAAATGAGAAACGGAAATATTCAAAAGGAACAAAAGTAATTGATGTATCAGCAACTGATATGGCAAAAATCGCTATACCAATCCCCTGCCCAAACAATCCGGACAATTCCCTAGCCATTCAGTCTGAAATCGTCCGGATTCTGGATAAATTTACCGTCATTACCGCTGAGCTTACCGCTGAGCTTACCGCTGAGCTTACCGCACGTAAAAAACAGTACAACTATTATCGTGACCAGTTGCTGAGTTTTGAAGAGGGTGAGGTTGAGTGGAAGGCCCTTGAAGAGGCTGCATCATTTAGGCGAGGTTCATTTCCACAGCCATATGGCAATAGTGAGTGGTATGATGGTGAGGGTTGCATGCCTTTTGTTCAAGTTGCCGATGTTGCTGATTTTGGTTTTACATTGCAAAGAAAGACTAAACAACAGATTTCAAAGTTAGCGCAACCCAAAAGTGTATTTGTTGAGGCGGGGACAGTTATTGTTTCACTACAAGGAACTATTGGTCGTGTAGCTTTAACGCAATATGACTGCTACGTGGATAGGACGTTGGCAATTTTCACCAAATACAAAGTGGCGATGAACAAAAAATATTTTGCACATCAATTAAAAGCAAAGTTTGATTTGGAAAAGGAATTTGCTAGGGGAAGCACTTTAAAAACGATTACGAAGGAAGAGTTTTCAAAGTTTCAAATACCTATCCCATCAATAGAAGAACAGAATCGCATAGTCTCCCTGCTTGATAAGTTCGATCTCTTGACTCATTCAATTGAAGAAGGACTACCCAGCGAAATCAAGTTGCGCAAGAAGCAGTACGAATACTACCGGGATTTGTTGTTCAGCTTCCCGAAGCCTGATGCCGTCAGTCAGTAACAGCCATGCTATAACTAACCGGTCAGCATTTGCTGGCCGCGCCATAAATAACCAAATTTAGTGGCCGATAGCTTTTGATTCATCTGCTGCCGGTCTTAGCCACAAAGCACACAGGATGCGCAATGACTCAACAGACCAACACTATTGCTGAATCGAATAAATTCATTGTCCTCGATAAATACACTAAAGGCTGGGAGGGCGTTGATAGCTACCAGAGTGAATCAGACTTGGAGCGTGAACTGATTCAGGACCTATGCAATCAGGGATATGAGTTTGTCTCCTTTACCTCGCAGCCGCTGATGCTGGCGAATATCCGTACGCAGCTTCAGACGCTTAATGGTGTGATGTTTAATGACGGTGAATGGCGACGGTTCTGTGAGAGCTATTTGGACAGCCCGGGTGACAGCAGCTTGGATAAGACCCGTAAAGTTCATATCGATTACATCTGCGACTTTACCTTTGATAACGGGCAGCTTGAAAACATTTATTTGATTGATAAAAAGAATCTGGTCCGTAACAAAGTGCAGGTCATCCAGCAATTTGAGCAGACCGGCTCACACGCTAACCGCTATGACGTCACCATTCTAATTAATGGTCTGCCACTGGTTCAGGTCGAGCTGAAAAAGCGTGGTGTTGCCATTCGCGAAGCCTTCAATCAGATACACCGCTATAGCAAAGAGAGCTTTAACAGCGATAACTCCCTTTTCAGGTATCTTCAGTTGTTTGTAATTTCTAACGGCACCGATACTCGCTACTTTGCCAACACCACGAAGCGCGATAAAAACAGTTTTGATTTCACCATGAACTGGGCGAAGTCAGATAATACGCTGATTAAAGACCTGAAGGATTTTACTGCCACTTTTTTCCAGAAGCATACTCTGTTGCATATCCTGTTTAACTACAGCGTATTTGACAGCAGCCAGACGCTACTGGTGATGCGCCCTTACCAGATTGCCGCCACCGAGCGTATTCTTTGGAAAATTAACAGCTCCTTTAAAGCTAAAGACTGGTCAAAACCCGAAGGCGGTGGCTTTATCTGGCATACCACCGGTTCAGGTAAAACTCTCACCAGCTTCAAGGCGGCAAGGCTTGCCACTGAACTGGAGTTCATCGATAAAGTTTTCTTTGTGGTTGACCGTAAGGACCTCGATTATCAGACCATGAAGGAGTACCAGCGCTTTTCACCGGACAGCGTCAATGGCTCAGATAACACCGCCGGCCTAAAGCGTAATCTGGAGAAGGACGATAACAAAATCATCGTCACCACCATTCAGAAGCTCAACAACCTGATGAAGGGAGAAGCCGATTTACCGGTATTCCGGCAGCAGGTGGTGTTTATCTTTGATGAGTGTCACCGCAGCCAGTTTGGTGAAGCGCAAAAAAACCTGAACAAAAAATTCACCCGCTTTTATCAGTTCGGCTTTACCGGCACGCCGATTTTCCCGCAAAACGCCCTCGGGGCAGAAACCACGGCCAGCGTGTTCGGTCGCGAGTTGCACTCTTATGTGATCACTGATGCTATTCGGGATGAGAAGGTGCTGAAGTTTAAGGTGGACTACAACGATGTCCGCCCACAGTTCAAGGCACTGGAAACGGAAACCGATGACAAAAAACTTAGCGCAGCAGAAAATCAACAGGCCTTTCTGCACCCGCGTCGTATTGAGGAAATCACTCGCTATATCCTGACGCATTTTCGTCAGAAGACCCACCGTGCCTTCCCGGGCGCGAAAGGCTTTAATGCCATGTTCGCAGTGAGCAGTGTTGATGCTGCCAAAGCCTATTATGAAGCCTTTAAATCACAACAGCAGTCAGCCTCAGAGGCCTCTGATGTGTATAAGCCGTTGAGAATTGCTACCATTTACTCCTTTGCAGCCAATGAAGAGCAGAATGCAGTCGGTGATATCACCGATGAGAGCTTTGATGTCAGCGCGATGAATAGCAGCGCCAAAGAGTATCTGGATGCGGCGATTGATGACTACAACGGCCACTTCAAAACCAACTTCAGCACCGACAGCAATGGCTTTCAGAACTACTATCGCGATTTAGCGCAGCGGGTCAAAAATCAGGACATCGATCTACTGATCGTCGTCGGGATGTTCCTGACCGGCTTCGACGCCCCTACGCTGAATACACTATTTGTTGATAAAAACCTGCGCTATCACGGGCTGATGCAGGCGTTTTCACGCACCAACCGTATTTATGATGCGACCAAAACGTTCGGCAATATTGTGACCTTCCGTAATCTGGAGCGTGCAACGATTGATGCCATCACACTGTTTGGCGACAAAAATACGAAAAACGTGGTATTGGAAAAAAGCTACAAAGAGTACATGGAGGGCTTTACCGATATCGTTACCGGTGAGGCGAAGCGTGGCTTTATGGACATCGTCACTACACTGGAACAACGTTTCCCTGATCCGGCTGACATTGAAAGCGAGAAAGAGAAAAAAGCCTTTGTGAAGCTGTTTGGTGAATATCTGCGGGCGGAGAACATCCTGCAAAACTATGATGAATTTGCCACGCTAAAAGCGCTGCAAACAGTCGATATCAGTAATCCGGAAGCCGTCGATGCGTTTAAAACCGCGCATTATCTGGATGATGATAAGTTCGCAGAACTCCAGACTATACGCCTGCCAGCCGAGCGGAAGGTGCAGGATTATCGCTCGGTGTACAACGATATTCGTGACTGGCAGCGCAAAGAAAAAGCAGCTGATGACAAAGATAAATCAACCATCAATTGGGAGGACGTGGTGTTTGAGATCGACCTGCTGAAGTCGCAGGAAATCAATCTGGACTACATTCTCGGCCTGATATTTGAACGCAACAAGCAGAATAAAAACAAAGCCGGCCTGACCGAAGAAGTTAGACGCCTGATACGCTCCAGCTTGGGTAACCGTGCCAAAGAAGGGCTAGTTGTTGACTTTATTCAGCAGACGAATCTTGATGAATTGCCGGATAAGGCCGGGATTATTGATGCATTCTTCACCTTCGCTCAACGTGAGCAGCAGCGTGAGGCGGAAGAGTTGATTAAGTCAGAAAACCTCAATGAAGAAGCTGCAAGGCGCTACATCCGCACATCCCTAAAACGTGAGTACGCGACGGAAAATGGTACGGAACTCAATGAGGCCCTGCCTAAACTGAGTCCCCTGAACCCGCAGTACAAAACCAAGAAACAGACTGTATTTCAGAAAATCGCGTCCTTTATTGAGAAGTTTAAAGGCGTAGGTGGTCAGATCTAAATATTGTTAAAAAGGGGAGGCCATCGAGGATGGTATGATTCCCCCATTTATTCCCCCGCTTAGAGGGTTTAGGGTATTAGCTGATTATCTTCTACGGTATGAATGTAACGTATTGATAATTTGAGTTTTGCTTCGATTCCCCCACTTGATGCGTATATAAGGCTTTGAAGTGGGGGAATCATTGTCAAATGCGTACTACTTTATTTCTTCCCCCACTTAATCCCCGTTTATTCCCCCGCTTTTAACTCCAGAGAGACCGGCCTAATATGTTCACCGTCACAAATGACACGGCCTTCCTTTTCCAGCTTATCCAGCCAACGAGTGAATTTCTTAGAGACATCGAATCCCATCGCTCGCATGTCATCTCTAACTAGCGCGCGAGTACAAGCATCACCGTTGGCGGTTCGGGAGCGAATGGCTTGCCAAAGGGCAACGTGATTATCGGTAAGACGTGTAATGCCGGTTAGCTCGGGATCGGTGTCATCCATAACAGGTCGTCCTTCATCATTCAAAACTAGCGAGGTAATTTGGTCACCATCATTATCGATGTAGAGATCTACCGGCACCAAGTCATAAGCCTGCCGTGGTGGCTCCTCGGCATCCTTCATTTTGGTACAGCTAAGAATCAGCGCTCCGCCTTCACCTTCGCGGCGGACGTTAAATTCAACATCAAGGGCAGCACGGAATGCACTGGAACCTCGCGCGCCTTTGTCCTGATCTTTACCTGAGTGATGAATGACTAAGACGGTAGCTTCAGTAGCTGCCTTGATAACGTCACAACCCTGAATAAATGCACCCATATCTTTGGCGGCATTCTCATCTGAGCCACCAAAGCAGCGCGCGAGAGTATCTAAAATAATCAATCTGACAGGCATGCCTGAAGCTGCTTTAACATCATTGGCGGCCCTGATGACTTGTTGCACGCTTTCGGAACTGGCAGGGAAAATGGGGCAGTCGATGCGGTAAAGCGTATCGATTGGGGAGCCGTTATTGAGAGTTTCTTCCCAGGCACGAATTCGGCGTGGAACCCCAATTCCGCCTTCGCCAACGACATAGATTACTGCACCTTGCGTAACCGGCCTGCCTGCCCAAGGTTTACCAGTGGCAATGTGGCATCCCCATGAGACCGCCAGAAAGGATTTATAAGAACCACTTGCGCCGTATGCGCTGGTTACCGACGCGCTGGGGAGATAGCCTTTGATAAGATAATCCTGCCGGGTATCAAAACCATCAGAGCCCTTGCGTAAGGGAAGGGAGGTGCTGAGGTCTGGCTTGCGTTCCTCGATGCGGGAGATTGTCGAATGCTGAATGTCAGGTTGATACATTTGCATTTGGAATGCTTCATTGACAGCTTCGGTGTTGTAAAGCTGGCGATAATCATCCCAATCACTGATGGTTTTATCAGGTGGCAAAGAAACCCAGCCATTCACCGACACAGCGGCTTTTTCCGCCTGCACTAAACCAACATTATTAGAACTGCTTGGATCATTTTCAGCGGCCATGATGATACTGCTGTCAGGATATTTATGCCGTGCTATGAGAGCGATATTAAGCAGGTTATTCGCAGACATCGCTGCCAACGTAAAATAACCTGTTGTCTGGTTTAGCGTTAATGCAGTGGCATAGCCTTCCGCTATGATGATGTTTGCTGTATTACTCGAATCACCAACCTTGATGAATCCACCATTTTGACGAGTACCAGGCAAGTATCGCTTCTCACCTGCCGCACTAACCAATTGCGCGCTGACTAACGTACCATCGATATCATGTATTGGCAGGAGCATGGATTCGCTATCAAAACTGACCCCGCCGATAGTTAACTCTTTCGGAACATTGAGCAATTGAACTGATGCTGATAATCCTTTACTCGCCAAATATGGACTCGTGCCAATGAGTGATGAGTTCAGCAGTCTTTGCGCTTCGATTGATGCGCAGGGCTTTAATACTTTTTCCCTGGCTGGCGCAGTTTTGTTTGTCAGGCTAAGGCCTGCGAGAAACTTTGTTGCCTGTAATGGATTGCACTTTTTAACCTTGGCAACCAGATCTAAACCATCACCACTCCCGCATTGATTACAGAACCAAGTACCACGGCCATCTTTATCATCAAAGCGAAAGCGGTCTGTACCTCCGCAGCATGGACAAGGGCCATGTTTGTTCAATCCGGGTAAGTCGATACCTAATTGAAACAGGATTTCTTCCCAACGATGACGAGATGCGGAAATGGTTTCAGTTACGCAATTACTCATGGTTTGCCTCCACTTTCATCTTTTTATTCAGTCGGTTAAGGCGCTCATAGAACACATTGGTGAGCAGCCTCTTGGAAAAAACATTGTTTAGTTCGACGATCGCAAAGGCTAACGCACGACAGTGGCCGAGAAATTCTTTTGAAGAAAATGGAGTTGGTTCATACATATTGCACCCCCAAAGTGAGAGGGATGTATTGCGGGTGCAAACGAGGAAGGGTAGTAGCCATAGGGCCGCCTCCAAGAAGTAGTTGAGTTGACTACCACTAGAGACGCTAACCTCTTGGGTGGCAGCCCAGACGGAGTTAGCGTTACCGGCCTTCTTGGAAACCGGCGCTTCTTTCGAAGCCCCCGCCTGAGCCACCATTGACAGGCGAGCGCAAGCATTGCCCGAATATTTGGGCATCAAGAAGATTTGCGGAACGCTAATTCCGACTACGGATTTTGCCGCAGTGTGCGGATTATACTTAAAAACGCCTACCAGGGAAAAAGATGAATTCAGCATTAATGTGCTCCATCACGTTGGTTGATTTTACTTGAGATCCATTCATCCACTTCACTCTCTACCCATGCCACTGAACGAGCCCCGAGCTTGACGGCTTGAGGAAATTCATTCTTTTTCATTAACTTATAAATCCACGCTCTCTTGACCCCAGTTTTATTCATCACATCGCAAAGTCGGATTAAGGTGAGATTGCTCATGCAGGATCCTCCTGACGACCATAAACACGTTCAACATATCGGCCCCGACCATCGCCGTGACCTAAATCCATTGAGGTGAGCGCATTGGCTTCTTTACGGCTGAAACCCTGCTCCTGATAAAAGCGAATGGCATCTTGCGCCCATGCATAACGAAGGCTGTGAGGCGAGTAGGGGCCAATCAAGCCGATGCGTGTAGTAGCAGAACGCCAATAATTCATAGCTGTTTTCAGATCAGCTCTGTCAATAAGTTTGCCGTTGCGTTGCTTAACAATACTCAATGCTTGAGCAATTGTATTGCTCACTGCTGTACGATCCAGAATGCGTGTTTCGCGTGGCCTACCGCCCTTTGTGCCAAATACGATGCTTACCCTTTCAGCTCCTTGACTGAGTTGCTTTTGCCAGGTCTTAAGGGAAGCGCAGCATTGGACGGCCTCTTGTGAACGCAGTCCAAGTAAGCGTGAAAGTTGAAGGGCAGTTGCTAACCCTTCATCAAGTTGTCGCGCTTGATGAATAGTTTGCTGATATTTTTCTATTGGAATAGCGAATTTGGTGCCAGCTCGACTACTACCGCTGAGACCCAGCGCCCTGTTAGTTAATCTCGCTGAGGCTACTAATTTTTCCCGTCCGGCTTGATGCAAAACCGAACGCAAAGCGGCCATCTCATTCTGCAAGGTACGTAAGGCAATTCCTTGTACACAGCGTGCAGCGATATAGCTCTCGATATGCCTTGTTTTCAAATACTGGACGCTGCGAATTTGAATATTTAGCGCCAGTAAGTGATTACAAAACCTGTCAGCAATACGAATGCGATCGTGTACCGTTTTGTGACTGCCGCCAGCCTGCTTCGCCAGTTGCTTCATTTCTCTACCTGTTCTACTCATCTGATACTCCAATCTGCTTCTCTGGCGCGTGGCAAATAACGGATACAGCGATGCTGTTCCGGACTGAAAGTTGCCTGTGCGCCAGAGCGGATGCAGTTGAGGTATTTCGGGGTGTCAGTGATGCACTCAGTGCAACTGCCTGCTATTGCAGGTAATCCCCCAGGCTAATGCCTGCCTCGGCAACAATTCAGATCTCCTTTAAATGGATATTTGGTGTATGAAAACGCGGTGTCAGATTCAGATACCCGCTTGAAACGGGCGAAGGTAGAGGATGAGCAGCGGTTTACGCTATGGCGTCACTTTCAGGCGTTAGCACGCAAAAGTGACGCCACGTATTGCACGCAGCACGACTGTCGCTTGCTCATGCCTAAGCGGCATAGCAAAGCGCAGCCCGCAGCGTTTAATACGCGCCAATGATTTTTTGAGTTGATGCAGTTATGACTGCGCTGTGAAGTGGTAAAAATTGTGTCAGTACTGACGCATTGTGGTGGTGTGACGCAAGAAGCTGATAGCGAAGCACTATCAGCATGGTTGAAAGTCGAATTACTTCTGATATGGAATCTTCTCGACCCAAGAAACATCACATAAGGATGTTTAGTTAGTTAAATGAACCCTCATCGTCACGCAGTAGGAGCGGTTTTAGTTGACGATATCTACTTCCAAGAGTGAGTAGATTTACCGCTCAATCAAGAGCATTGCCTTTCAGGCTACGACAAGTTTTGTGTGATCGCCCGAAGGCGTTTCTCTCAGATCACCGGCATCATCCTGATACTCGAAACATTGGTGGCTGTCATTGACAGCAAAGTTACAAACCCGAATCTACGTTAATGAGTTTTATTTTTCAAGGTATCGATGAGATGAAAGAGGTGGGCCTTACTCATAACACCCGTCAGATTGAGCGCCAAAAAACTTATTGGGGGCACTTATGGGGGCATTCAAGTAAATTGAACTATAAATATATGATATTTTTCAGTTGGTTGAAGTTTTAAGTTGAATCCTGTAGGGCGTACCAATCAAATCAGTGAATTACCGCTCCTGCTCTGTATCAAATTTTCCTTGTGGGACAAATTTGAGACACGCATCCTCAAAGCTGTGTCGTATTTGTGTCGTGACTTGCCAAAAGTGGGTTAATTTTACGCGCATGCTCGGTCAGATGGTTCGGTGCCAGATGCACATACCGGCGTACCATTTCTATCGATTCCTTTGTCGGCCTCATACTTTCTGACGCGCAATCTATCAGCCTGCTCGCTTCCTTCCGCGTTAACCAGCCAATCCTTTTTTCGATCGGATTTTTCGTTTTGATAACCGGATCCGTTTTTATTCGCCTCCATTCATTTGCCGGGCGCTTAACAGCAAGCGCATAAATGAAAGGTAATGGTTTTAAGTCTCTGCACTGACCGGCTTACCTCTAAAATTCGGCTCGGGTTTCCCATCCCGTAATGCCGCGTCACGCTGAACTTTTCATTTGCGATGATAATTACGTTTTACCATCTTGTTGGCTATTTTTGCGCCTTTTGCCGTAACCGTTATTATGTCACGGCTGGAGAAATGCCCGACTAAAAAGCCATCTTTACTTTGTCATCGTCCAGGCTGCATTTGTGCTCTTTTTCATCCAGCCAACGCAGGCAGGCATCCTTAAATGTCCGTGTCGGTAAATCTCCGATTTCATCAACTCGCCAGGCTTCCGCCTTCAGTTTTTCGTGAAGCTCTATTGTGGGAAATATACCAACACCAGATTACGATGATGTCATTACGCGGAGATAGCTGCTGGTCCACGATGTGAACAGAGAAAAGGCCAAATGAGTAAGGTATATAGTATGGTTTTTTGCTGTGTGTTTCTTTCCGAATATAATGGCGATACTCTATCCTTTCGTCATCAGGGCGATGCTCGTATAGAAAATAACGGTATATGCATTAAAACATCTCCGGATGATATACTGGAATTTTATCTGTTAAGTTCTTCACTGGACAATTACCAGAAGCCACTTGTGC
>Ga0157364_1004655_pt1 | contig 13752 bp, 10 predicted proteins | sample AttsexASBM2_FD_111476 | JGI IMG/M metagenome (GOLD analysis project Ga0157364, IMG submission 111476) | Fungus gardens microbial communities from leaf cutter ant in Ribeirão Preto, State of São Paulo, Brazil - Atta sexdens ASBM2 | ecosystem: Host-associated > Fungi > Mycelium > Unclassified ... | reverse complement strand
CCCTCTTTTCGACCGTTTTATTGACAATTGTATTTTTTGCCTCGTGTTTTCTTCCGAAATTTGTTAACTTTTACCTCGAACGACAGAAAACAAAAACGGGATAAGAGGTACAGACCAAATTAAAAAAATGATAAAAAGAAACAGGGAACAAAAAGCATACTGTAGAATAGGCTTTAACCTCTAAACAGTAAAAAATTAGAGAACACATTTCGGAAAGAAAATATGATAAATTGAAAAGCTTACTTTACGCTTCTGTGTCCCATTTCCTCGATTCCCACTTCTTATAAAAAATGACATCGCATTAACGGAATAATTGTTGTAAATGAAAAGAACTTCTTAAACCACGTGCGTCTTTTTCGTTTATAACATGTGCTTCCTGTGACTTCGGCCTGGTTTACATCGTGCACTTAGTACTAACTAGTAACTTTCTTGTGACTGTGTTCCAAAATTGATTGCCAGTACTGAAAGTCTATAGTGCACGTGACGTAAACTGTAGCAGCATTTTCAGTGCTGGCAGTAATTTTGGAACACGGCCTGAATTATCTTAATTTCGGTGACACGTATAAACATATACACGAGATGCGTATTTAATTAATCATTTTGATGCATATTGTACATACCAATTTAGTACAATATTCTTTGAATTACATCGCTGAAATTAAAATAATTTAATAGACAATTATTAGTTACGCCTGCGGCACACGATGCTTGTTTTCCTGTTGTTAACTGGAATCTTGCAAGTGTATTGGCTGCAATGCTGGTACTGACAGCATCGTAGCCAATACAGTTGCAAGATTGTAATCCAGTTAGCAATTCAACAGGAAAACAAGCATTGTGTGCCGTTGGTTTTAGGGCAATTTCATCAAAAGCACAAGCAATAGTTGCATGAAATTCTTAAATATTTTTGCACTTAAAATGAGATGGATATATATTTGGCTTTGAAAAAAGAAAAAACGAAGATGCCGTGTGCAAAATGTGTGAACAACGCGAACAGACTTATTGCCTGTGCTTTTCGGCTTGTCCTAATAGGAACACGGAATAAGAGATTTTAACATATCAGAAAGCATCCATTCTAGTATATATGGTTTCTGATAGGTTGAAATTTATTTTTTCCTATTATTTGTGCTTTTCATTATGTTTCCGGCTCTTTACAGAAATATATTAGTCAATATATTATTGAAAAAAAAAAATTAATTACTTATTTGGAGTACTAAAAATACTGAACAATAGTATTTTAATATTTAAAATAAGTAATTAATTACTGTCTTTCAATACTATAATTTTATTTTTCTAAATATTCAATAAATATTATAAAATATAACTAATTATTATTAAACATTTAGAAAATCAACATTTAATAATATTAGCAGACTATATTTTTGATGTATCAGCCTATACAACACAGGTTTCAGCAATATTGTAATAATACTGCAAATATTCGCAGCACATTGTATTTGTATATGATTCACGGATAAGTATATTATTTCATCTTTCTTCTTTCAAAATATTTGAAAAAAAAAAGATGAAATAATATATTTATTAAGGAAAGATAAAATAAATGTGCTTATTTATTAGTTTTTCGTTGACTATATGTATAGGTTAAGAATAAAGTCTATTCTATTGACATGCAATCAGAATGAAGATTTACATATACAAGGTATCGGAATTAATATAATGAACATTTGTAATGAATCCTATATAATATATAATATAAAAATACATTATTTTGTTATAATAGCAAAAAATCTCTCATAATATAATATAAATGAAATTAAAAATTTCTCCTTTAATCAATTTTTATTAATTTGAAATTAATTTTATTAATTATAAACATACATTACATATAAAATAAATATCTTATATATGATAGTCTTGATATTACAATAAAAAATATTGATAAAACTTTTATATATAATTCAATATTATAATAAAAGAAACTCCTTATCATTCAAAAAATTAATAAAAAATGTTTGCATATTAATGTAAGAAAATTGCTAGCATAATTAATTAATGTTCTGACGTAAATGTGTATTTATTTACAAAAGTCCTACAGTGTGGACACATTTAATTACCATTTACTTATAAGAATCATTTAGCGGACACATTTAATTACATATCACATAAATCATGTGTTAGTCTATCTTTTGGTATACCAACTAACAAGTGATTCTTAAGTGAACTCGTTTCTGGAATTAATTTAGCGAAATAAACTTTGTACCCAAATTGTTCGGCAAACAGCTTTCTATCCGTGTCTACAATTGTCATACATTTATAGCCTTGTTTAGTCTTAATATTTAATTCGTCATGCGTTTGATCCGCTGCATGACTGAGATATGAGTATTCTCTATTATTAACATGCTCCTTAAAAACATCACTTCGCGGGTACGTTAGCTGATGACAATTCTGCAGCGAACCATAACAGCAAGGGCAACTCACGAAAATCGCATTCTTTCGTATGCAACATTGAATTACCAAATCCGTTGATAAGCCACAAGCATGTAATGACGTACCAATGTCGAAATCTCCCTTGAAATAATTCAGGTTACACTGACAAAACTTTACATTCGTTAACTTCATTCTTTCCACCCTCTTCTTGGCTCGATTCAAAGATTCCTCTTTATTTTCCAACAGAATAATTGTGCAATGAGGTAGCAAATATGCTATCAATATTCCCAAATGGCCAGTACCCGAACAGAAATCTACAATAATATCCCCTGCTTTCGCCAACTTCAAAACGGGTTTGCACAGATTCTGCAATTGATCTTGTTTCCGTCGCAGCCTTGCAGCTGGCAATGACCCGCCTGCTGGTGTAGCTTCAAAAGGGATATCAGACCAGTTTAAATTTATTTCTATACCAAATGGTTCAACATCAAGTTGCATTGAAATATTCATGTCTTCGATCAACTGCAACGAACGTTCTACATCTTCTTGCCTTGTGAAAATGCGGTTTTTTGGTTTGTATCGTTTATAATCGCTCTTGTATAAGCTTTCGTTTACTACAATTGGAAGAGTATACTGTATATTTGAATTATGGCTCTGTGAAGGTAAATATTTTGTGCACCTTCGTATACGAAAATCATCCAACATTCTGTCATACCATTGGACTGTTAAGGGTATCAGCTTTGATATCTGGCTTGGAAACATATTCAGTAGAATATGCATACACACAAAAATAATTAAGTCAGCTAATGTAATGTATCCACTATCCGCATACTTATGTATCGGCATACCTGTCTTATCACATTCAGTTATATCAACGGTATCAAACTTTTTGCTTGCAATATACTTATATAAATTGTGCACTCTAAGTGGTTGAGACATGTGGTATTCAAATCTGGCTAAATTAACAGGTAATTCAGAGTTCTCTAAAACCTTTGTATCTAAAGACTTCAGAGTTGAAATTAAATCAACCTCGCAAAATTTAGTCCACACACTTGCTTCCGAACAAGCCATTAAGCAAGAATCCTTAAAGCCTAATAACATAGTTTTGTCGTTTAGTAAACTTGGATTCATATTTTTTACAATATGTCTTAATACTGTGCACAAACCAGCCATGCAGCTGTCTTCATTCACAATGACAATTGGTAATTCAAACGAGCTTGCATAATAAGGCATTTCATTTACAATCTCATAAACAAAATCTGTGAGATTTATCATGTAAGCTTGTTCAGTTAAATCCTGTTTACTTGGTACTAGCTTAATATTAATTGAAGAGTCACAGTATTTTATAGTAAAAAAAGTTACTAGAGTTTCTACTGGAACAAGACACAAATCTGCCATAGAATATATAGCTAAATATATTTCACTCCCCATTTCTTTCTCTATTTTATTCTCAATTTTATCCTCCATTTCTTACTCTTTGTCTTTTTCTTGAACAAGTGAAAAATATATAAATATAAAACTTTTCTATCTACTTTTCTCAACTCATAGCATTCATGCGCTAATTCGTAATTGTCTTGCTACTTTTCTGATTATTCTCTGTCTTAATATATTCTCTCTCCAATATACAGCTAAGCAAGAGAATATTGCTGCAGCAAACATGAAACCCTCAAACTTCCAGAATGTTTTTTCCTCTAGCCAAGCTACTTTGTCACAACTGTAATACAAATATAAGAACATAGTATAGAATCAAATAGATATACCAAATCCTGGTGATTATGCGTTTCGAAACAAGGCAATAATAAAAGTGAGCAAATTCACTAAGTGTTGATCAATTAATAAATATTTTAATAAATTCACTTATTTTCTAATTTTATTTTTCTAATTTTCATCTTATTTCAAGACACGATCAATTCTCTGTCAGTATGCTTTACCTTCTTGTTATTGTTTCACCGCTCTTGCATTTCAGCACTTCTTTATATCTTGCATGGACACAAACATCAATGCTTTCACTAGCAATTTCAAAGGCAGTACATGGATGACATTCGGATATCACTTCATACTCCTCGCCAGAGATACAGGAGGAATTATTCTCATAATTATCAACATAAAGTTTACTTGAGCTATTCGTCCAATGGCTCTCGATAATTAGCGCTAAAACTGTTAATCTATAAAGAATATAATTATACAAGAAATTAAGTTTCTCCATAAATGCTTTGTTTAACAAAGTCTGCATCTATGCAGCAGTTTGCTGTTTAGGCTATGTTCGAAATACCACTTGAGTACCTCCGTGTATTTTATCTCTATTATTTAAATGTTGATGATAAAATGATATAATGATAGAATTCATTATTCTGGAGCTACTCTGAATGGTTTCCAAATATACATTTAATTCGAAAAATATGAGAAATATTACCAAAATATGAGAAGAACTAACCCTCCTAAAAATGTGATACCTAACAACATTCGCTTCTTCGTGCATGATTCGATCATTTCGGATTTCTCTCTATTTTCAATAATCACACTCCACTCTGATTATATTACAGATCCACCACTGTAAGCTCTATAGAGAAAGACTGTGACTTATCTCTTGTAGTTGAGTATCTTGTACTTTTCATCTTTCTTCCTCTTCTTATTAATGTCTAACCATATCAAATTATATCTAATTCATTCTAATCTAATTGGAATAGAGAGAGAAAAACCCATGATCATGAGAGAAGCTCAAAGAATGCAAAGAAGTCTGAACACATAAGAAGTTTGTTCGCGTCGCATGCTCCAATTTGCTCCAATGTGCTCCTGTTATAGCTTCTATTCACTTCAACGATCGCGTTAGAATTAGTAAATGCATAGTAGGAACATTTTAGAGCATGTCAGAGCATGCAATGCGAACAAACTTATGAACGTGATTATAGTGTGAAAAACAAGGTATAGCATTTCTGATGATGCCGCACTCGTTCAATTTCTGAACCAATTAGCGACCCATTTTGCAAACAATAGCATTCATTATTTGTTTTATCTCTCAGGGCTACGTTCCAAAACTTCCTCTCCAAGGAAGATTTTATTCTATGTGCTATAATATACATTACGTGTACTATATATTTCGAGTAAAATTTTCCTCAGAGAGAAAGTTTTGGAACGTAATCCAGGACCTCGGGATCGCTCCGAATGATCCCAGCACACATATTATATATGCCCTTATACTGTGCCCAGCGTTGAATTGGATTCACACTATTGCTGAATTCACACTGGATCCGACGTACGTTATACGACATTCTGCAACCAATCAGAAAGCAGAATTTTATTTTATATTAATGGCCTAGTTTTCACCGAGGGTTTCGGAATGTAAGAATGTAAGAATCAACCAACTACAGTCGAGTATTCCCTTGTCATGTCGTTCTACTGTAACAGGAAATACTCGACTGTGGTTGGTTTTTACATTCTGAATCGTGGATTAAACTCTCGATGGAAACTAGGCCAATGAATAGATTGGTCCCTAAATATTGGCTAATATTAATGGAAATATTATCGGTTTGCAACTAATATAGAACCGGCTTAAGACACTAATGCCCTCTGATTGATTCATTACTTATGAAAGTTGCTCAAAAGTTGCTGCATTCAGTGCGGGAGCCACATCAGTTCGCTTGCTCGGAAGTAATTTCCATCGCGCGACAAAAGTTGAACTCAATCCAACTTTTGCCGCAGCGGAAGTAATATTACATCATTTTTAGAAGTTTTGCGTGGTGAGGCCGACTTAAGAACATAGAATTATTGGTTTGTGCGATAACTACTGCCGCAAGCATTGCCGCGTTCTGTGCAGGAATCATTATGGTATCGTCGGGCGATGAGTGGAAATTAACAACGGAACGAACCACGCGACTAAAAGCTCAAACACAATAGGCACAGGCAATAGGCACAGGCAAACAAAGAATAAGGCTTAAACACAATACACAGGCAACAGGGAATAATGAGCCGTCTAATCAGAGCTTGTAAGTTCGATATTATATCCTAGAACTCTGATTAGGCTCGTTATTCTCTGTTGCCTGTGTATTGTGTTTAAGCCTTAACCTCTACAAAATCGAGAAAGATAAAGACAGACAGACAGACAGAGAGAGAGAGAGAGAGAGAGAGAGAGAGAGAGAGAGAGAGATAGAATAAAAGAGATTGCGCCAGTATAGAACGAGTGGAAGCGAATCGCGCGTATCGCGCAGATCACGCATTTTGTGTGTGTGCTCCATAATGCTCATAAATATTTCTGCGAGGCAAGCACGATCGTATGAATGTGCGAGTCCTTGATTTTGACACAGTCGTGATAAAAATCAGCACGGTCCCGATAAAGTCCACCGATGAATACTATATATCGTTTATTCCCGGCAGCGGGAGATGCAGACGAGAAAAACAAATATAAAAAAAAGGACAGATTGTCGCAAATAAATGAGTGAAGTTAATCGAAGAGCGAGGAAACGAAATCGCTCCCCGGTTGCTCTGGAATTTTAGCTATCATCGATTACAATTAATCCGTCACATCGGTTAGCTTTTCTTTTCTTCATAAAAGAGATCAATATGATGAATTAAGAAGGAATATATACAATTCTAATGTATCGAATTTTTTATCTTAGGTCTTATTCAAATCTCAAACTCAGCGATTTTCTCACACATGATCATATCAACATCCTCTCACTGATACTCTTTACTGCTACTTTTCTCCCTTCTTTTTGCAGTATTCACTCTGTGTGTGTGTATGTTTTGTGTGTGTGTGTGTGTGTTTTGTGTGTGTGTGTGTGTATATATATATGTGTGGTGTGTGTGTGGTGTGTGTGTGTATGTGTGTGATGTGTGTGTATGTGTGTGGTGTATGCATGTATATAAGTATATGTCAGTATATGTATGCGTATGTATTGGATTGTGACCATTCAGCAGCCGCCATGATGATTAGTTTTACGGCGAGCGCGCGTACGACGTGATGCGGGGTGTGTGATATGTCTGTAGCGCGCGCTCGTATCCACCCTAAACGGCAGCGACGTTCGTGAGGGCCGAGGGGAGCAGTGGCGACGGTGAGACGTGAGAGTGGAGGGCGACGGGTGGCGACGACGACGACGGCGGTGGTGGTGGCGGCGACGGCGACACAAGGGGGGGAAGTCTTCCGCCCCCTACGCAAGCCAGACGCCGGTAATGAGTGTTTACGCCGCGAACACGCCGAGTCCTGCGATATCGCCGGCGATTAATACGACGGCAACAACGGCATCGACGGCAACGAAGCCGCTGACGACGACGTCACCGACAGCAACGACGACTACGACGATAACTACGGAGACTGCGTCAACGTCAACGACGACTGCGACAACGACGACAACGGCGGCGGCGACAGCGGCGGCGGCGGCGGCGGCAGCGGCAGCGGCGGCGACAACGGCAACAACGGCGACGACGACAGCGGCGACGGCACCGGTTACGACGACGGCCACGTCGTCCACGGCGATCGCCGCGTCGCCGGAAGCAGCGACCGGCTGGATCGAGTTCTGCGAGAGACACGCCCGCGCCTCGGCCTCCGACTTTGCCAAAGCGTTCTGTGCCTACGTTAGTCTGAACCTGCCCGAGAGTGCCCGCGCCAACCTCTCGCACCGCGACTTCCTCCGCAAATTCGTCGAGAGCTTCTGCGAGCATTTTGAGAGCGAGTACCTGCGTCAGAGTGTCAGGTGCGTGTCGCGCAGCGCTTTTATGTTGCACTGTCACGTAGAAATGTCATAGTGAAGACCATTAACCTTCGTACCGTCAGGAAATAAACATTGGAGTAATCATCCGAATGGCAAACATTGGAGTAATCACTTTAGTTGAAGAAAAACCTTGAATGCATAACTTTCGTACAAAATAGAAATAATTTACGAGAAATTATAAATAATAAGTTAGGGTTTGTTACAGATGCTTATATTTATTATAAATTTTGATAAAATATATCAAATACAAAATATTTTATATGTTATTTATATAAGAAAAAGATGAAAATCTAAAAATTTAGAGTTCTTATCTCATACAAAATGTTGCTTCTAATTTTATTTTATTATATGTTGTATGTTATAAGAATATATTTTATTTTATTTACATTTTTATTTTTATAATTTTTTTTTAATTATTGATATTTGGAGTTTTAAATTAGGCATATAATATATACATATAATATATACATATAATAGTAATGTTGTTTTTGTATTTTTTAGATCACTATCGTTGCATGATACTAGGAGTATAGTATCCAATGAAAGAGACATAAATCTTGCAAGTCAAAACACTAATGCACCAGTTCGAGCATCCTCCCATGAAGAATTTAGCGACTATTCCGAACACGAAGGAGAGGCAGTGTCGCCGAAGCCCAGTCACAAACCTTTCTTCCGCAGATTATCTTTTAAGGGACTTAAAAAAGGCAAGAGTTTCTTCCACAAGCAACAGAGCGATGAAGTCGAATTATCTCACAGTGAACACCGCAAGGATAAACACTCCAAGGCTAAGCTGTCGAAAATCGTGGTGGAGTGTCGTAAGGAAGGAATCGTTAATGCCTTGATGGGAGAGAACATAGATGGGACACAGAAATGGGAAAAGTCACGGCTAGCTTTGATAAAGGCCATCGGTGGCTACATGTTGGAGTTCTACTCTCCACCGAAGGCTGTGAAACCACGAAGCGGAGTCTTTTGCTCGGCGATAACAGAAGCGAGGGAAACCACAGCGCTCGAAATGCCGGATCACGAGAATACGTTCGTCCTGAAGACTCAAAATATGGAATTTGTTATCGAGGCGCATGACTCGAACGACATGAAATCGTGGTTGGCGACGATTAGGTACTGTATGCGAACAGTACAGCAAAGCTCGAGCGCTCCTGGTTCTGGGCCGGGTGACTCTTTAGGAGATTCTCTGAGCCACGGTTCGCTTGCTATCGGATCCGACAGTGATCGATTACGAGCCAACTCGGCGAGTAAAAGCTTTCGATCCGCTAGTCATGAACACGGCGATGACTCGCAGGGTAATCCACCAGAATTACCTCCGAGACTTCATGTGCGCAGCAGTAGTAATCTAGAATTATGTTCCTCTCAGCAAGAAATCGAGCAAAGTAAGGAATAAATCCTGCAAAAGTAAGTCAGGCAAGGGCAATAAGTAAAAATATATATATATATATATATTTGTTTGCTTGCAGTGTCTACTAATGAGGGTGAGTTGGATTTATCGAGTAGCTTACGAGAATATCCGTGGTTTCATGGCACTCTTCCTCGTTCGGATGCCGCGCAGCTTGTATTGCATAGTGCAGCTAACGGTCACGGCGTTTTCCTGGTTCGGCAAAGCGAGACTAGAAAAGGCGAATTTGTGTTAACTTTTAATTTCCAAGGAAGAGCAAAAGTAATTACATCATTTTCAACACTTAATAAATGATATTTAAACAGTTTTTAATATATATGTATTCATTTTTACAGCATTTACGAATGACACTAAATGATCAAGGTCATTGCCGAGTCCAACATCTGTGCTTTCCTACGATATATGATATGCTTGAACACTTTCGCCAGAATGCAATACCACTCGAATCTGGTGGGACTGCGGATGTTACTTTAACAGAGTACGTAGTGGCGTCGAGCCATGCATCGCGACCAGGGCATCATAACGTAGCGAGTAGCTCGAATGTACAACAGTCGCAAGAGAGGAGACCTCCGGCAACTCTGGAGCCCAGAGAAGTAAGAGTCTGCAGTGGAAGTCTAACTCCTCTTGTGTGAGCGCGAGTGGCCAACACCCACAGTCTGAAGTCTAATCTACAGACAGTGAGTAGATAAACCAGCTAAAGCGCCCATATTTATTGTATGGTCGATGATACAGAACAGATTTAATATCTGCATTTGTGCAAATTCGCTGGAAACTTGATGGAAATTTGTATAGATTGATATACAAAGTTAAATATAACGCATCCTACTTGTGTCCTATTTATAACAAAATCCGACATTTATTTAATAATTTATTTAATATATGTTCAAAAAATATGTACTCCAAAAAGAGTAAAAATAATGTACTATTAAAAATTTTTTATGTTCATATTTTTCCTAATTTTATCATGTCCAAGGTATGTTATGTTGTACAGCACACTTTTATACTTTTTATTTATTTATTATTTTATACATTCTATAAATGATTTGATTAAATTTGTATATCATTCGTCTAAACATGCAAAATTATTGTGTGATGAAATTTTTATGAAAAGTTTAGAATGATATAAATGTGTGAAATGTAATATTCAGAGAAATATGACCGTGGGGCAAGGAGCTCGCTTTTAGTAAGTTTTTTCTTGAAATTTCTGGTATGTTTTATTGTTGTATATTGCGTATTATAGGAGATTTATGTTTCAACTTCGTCTCAAGCAATACAGGAGCGTTCAGAAATCATTTTATCTAATTAGTACTCTAATAAAATAAAATTGCCACTTGCGACATTTATCAAGAAGCTATGAAAGTATTATTAAATTGGCAGAGTAATATTACAGTATTTCTGGATGAAATATCCTGATTGCTTATATTTTCGCAAATGTTAGAAAAATTTTCGTCAATATTTCTTATTTTAAATCTATAAGACTTATAATAACACATATTATATGAGTATATGTGTCATCAATAATATTTATTTCATGTAACTTTTTAGTTATTGTAAAATTAAATTTAATGTATACACAAAATATCAATTTCGTTCTTTGATATGATATGGATATTTGCATTTGCCAGTTGCTTATATCTTTCATAACCAATAAAATGAATCTGTTACATTCTTAGTTTCATTTTCTGAAATATTGACGAGTTTTTTTCTAATATTGACATGTGTACGTTTTATTATTTTTAAAATCCAGAAACTTTAAGAGAAACTTCTGATAAGATAGCAAGATTAAAAATATATATGAATGCTTAATGAGATGTTAATAAAATAGGTTCGCACTTATGGTGGTTCTATAAGAACTCGCGTGGAATCGTTGGAGAGACTAGAGCAACAGAGCACCATTGTGGAACAACAGGGCTCGGCTTCGTCCACCGGCAGAGCGGTTCAGAATACTTACAGTTTCCTCTGACGCTGGATTCACGCTAATCCACCATCAGGCTACAATCCAGTCAGTCCGACGGATTGAATGTGAACGATATGATGAAGTAATCGCAGTTTTTATCTCCAGAATTGCGTCACGCCATAAACCGCTGTTTACGACAAAGCGCATCTCTTTGCTAGTACAAAAGAATTGCATTTTTCTTTTTAATATAACTATCTTCCAATCATTGACTCTTGCGTTCAGCATTCGACACTATACTTTTATGATTTATTAGCAACGCATTTGCATCGCATTTACATCGAATAATAAGAAATAGAATAGACTACCAACAAAATGAGTCTCAGTTAGCAATGGTCATTTCATAACGTGCTCAAATTATTCCCATCTCCTAATAATGCTGTAGCATTCCAATGCTGGAGCTTCGTTTCGCAGGTTTGCATGCATCTGTGACACGTCTTTTTCATCGAGACTGAATTAATAGTCTCCTCATATATTTTTACTGAGAGAACGGATATATTTTAATGAAAGATCCCGAGTCTCGTTACACTGCTTAATTAATACACGTAACATTGTGCGTAAAAACGTATGTGTGTAATTGGAGAATGATAGTCTCCGAAATCTTGAATTATGGACTGCCAGTATAATGCAATCCCTATTTGTATCTTCGGATCATCCCGAAAACGTGACAAATGCGCCAAAGCTAAAGCTGAATTATTATTAAACTCCCGCTTCTCTCGTCACGTACAATTTGTTATACAAAATTACATTTCAGCCGCATTGTCACTAATCCCGATGCTTCATAGGGCAAATAAATGTAACAGATATGCCCTCGATATAATTATCGATAAGCATAAAACGAGCTGCGATATTTATAAATTACCCCAATCCTCGTCAGTGTAAAAATCATTGTATAAATTTCTCCACTTGGGCGAATAACAAGAAAAAGGGGGAGAAAGAAGAATTCAACTATGTTATCATTCGGGATGAATGGAAAGAGCAAAATATTTCATGCTACAGTAAGTATCCCATATATCCCTGCAGACACCATATTCGATAAGCGTATCGAGAAGTGTATTAACAAATTGTGTAACGACTAAGGATTATCACTAACATCATAGAGCAATATGACTGAGTGTGCAAAATTAGACTATAGACAAATGTATGGATGAGTGATACACGTATGACAGAGAGCTATGATCGACGGAATATTCGATATGTGAAACGAGCAATGCAGATATTCTCAGTATGAACCGAACTGATTACTGTGATAAGATCTCTCATTCGCACAAGGCATTCAACAAATCCCGTTGCCGTCCGTGCCAATCTATGTTCTTATTCATAAGAAACATAGAGGCAACAGGGACAAATTTATCAGACATTTGTACATTTCATTCACTATTCGCCATTGAAAATTGTAGAAATAGAATTTCCATCGCGATCTCAAAACAGGAAGAGGAAAAAAAATGTAGGAAAATTATAGTCGATCTGGAAAAAAAATCTGTATCGCAAGTTCATCCTTTAACCGAAATGCTCGCAAAATCATGCTGTAAGTAGGATGTAAGCTTGTTCCTCGCGTAGCCGCAGTTGAACAGACAGTCCTGAAGTATACAGAGTTTGACAACTAGGCATTCAATCGTAATACTTTTCTACCTTATGTCAAGATGCAAGGATGAAAATAAAAACTGAATTCCCTGAAAGTTCTCTAATATTTACTTTTAATTATCAACAAATATTGTACAAAACATTTGTTTATATTATTACTTACACTTATTTATTAGATAGGAAATTATTAGGAAGATAATAATCTTTTATATAGTCATTGATTTTATTTAATTTTTATAAAAATATATTTGTGTTATTAAAATTAATTTAGAGATATCTTCACACATTTTTTTATTTGAAATTAGAAAAGTTTAATTTCTAAGCTATTCTTATCTATAATTTCTATTCTAATTTCAAATAAAACATTTGTGAAAAAGGAAAATTTTCTAATTCTAAAAATTAAAAGAAAAATAATAAGTTAAATCGAGATTAAATTAATTTTACATTGCAATCTCGAACTTGAATGAATCAAGATCCAATTGCTCTAGCAAGTACAATTTTGAATATTAACAGAACTCGAAATGAATATTCTTTGATTTTGATTCAGGCCCAATTTCATAATTCATGGTTAACTCTTAACCGAGGTTTAACTTATGCCTGATCTTTTTCTAATGCTAAAATTGGAAAGAGATGAGAAATAAGTTGAATCTCAATTAAGAGTTAACCGTGAGTTGTGAAACTGAGAGTCAATAGACTATTCTATAAATAAACGTAAGTGT
>Ga0157364_1004654_pt1 | contig 13753 bp, 6 predicted proteins | sample AttsexASBM2_FD_111476 | JGI IMG/M metagenome (GOLD analysis project Ga0157364, IMG submission 111476) | Fungus gardens microbial communities from leaf cutter ant in Ribeirão Preto, State of São Paulo, Brazil - Atta sexdens ASBM2 | ecosystem: Host-associated > Fungi > Mycelium > Unclassified ... | reverse complement strand
TATTTATTTATAGGAATTGAATAGAGCATATCCCTATGCTTTTCAATCTAAAAATAATATTAGCTTTTTCTGTGCACAACACACACACACACACACACACACACACACACATTGTGAATGCTGTTCAATTCAAAATTTTGAATAGGAAATGCAGTTTTTTAATCCAATTGAATCTAATTGAATCCAATTGAATTCAATTAAATCCAAAAAAAAGTATTCGCTATTTAAAATACGCATTCGGATAAAAAAAAATTTCAATCTATTTTAATCCATTCTCGTTTGCTGAGTAATTCTATGTAGAATCCCTAATAGTACAAACGTCAATATGTTGACTGTAAGTTGACTTTGCTAAGTCAGAGAGACTTTAGAGAGAGACTGTAAATCGACTTTGTACAGACATCTTTCCAATATCGAGGGAGATCTAGTCTTTAGGACATTTAGTGCGATTTACGTTCATAAAGCTTAAATATGAAATCATTTTATCCTTATTGTTTAACTATAGTTAAACAAGGATGAACAGAATGCTGTGAGTTGTGGGCATGAATCGGACCACAATTTAGAATAGTTGACTTAAAGTCAGCTTACAGTCTTTAAAGTGGACATTATATGACTTAGAGACGTCTCTAAGTTGTCTAAAGTTGTCAAAGTCGACTTACGGACTTCATTTTTTCATGTCTAGAAGTTATAGTCAATTCAGAGTCGACTTAGAGTCGACTTTGTGCTGTTAGGGATTTCTTGTCGAGTAATGGCCTAGTTTCCACCGAGGGTTTAATCCGGATCTGAATGTAAGAATCAATCAACTACAGTTGAGTATTTCAGCCGAACGACAAGAGAATGCTCGACTGTAGTTGGTTCTTACGTTCTGATTCGAATTAAACCTCGGTAGAAACTAGACCAATGTCATGTGAGAAATGTCACATTTCCACTATGATGAAAACTATCCAATCAAGTGAAAGAGTAAATCTTCACTTTTATCATTGGCGTTCAGCAAACTCAGCAGTTGAGTAAGTGCTCACTATTATTGGTGTATTCTTTTAGATCCAATCAGCATTTTAGATCTTAGAAGAATATATCTGTAGCAAGAATATATCACTCAACTCTTGAGTTCGCTGAACGCAACTATGACACTAAAGTTTTGAGATACACAATCGACCTCCTGATCATATTATCTCCGCTTCATGGAAGCAGGAATCATTAATTAAGAAAAGAATTATGAATGCACTAACTGCGGTCGATTTAAGTTCATTCTACAATGAGCAATAGCAGTAGTGAATTAAAGAATAGGCATAGAAATCATCTAATCATGGTTGATTATCCTTCTCACATTCGATGATTGGTTGATTTCTACGCCTATTCCTTAATTACTATTGCTACTACTCATTATAGAACGGGTTTTAGACACTTTCAGCGCTTTCAGTAGTTCTATTTTTAAGCTGGAAAGACAACGAAAAGAACAGGCAATAGGAACAGGGAATAAAAGATTTCAACCTATCAGAAAGCATCCATTCTATTATTCTGGTTCTGATAAGTTGAAATCTCTTATTCCCTGTTCCTATTGCTTGTACTTTTTATTGTGTTTCCAGCTTTATTTTACGTTTAATAAATGATAAAGATAGAATAATTGATTACAAGTGCTTAAAGCGCGTGAACATCCAAATCGACCGCAGCCATCATGTTATCCTTTTTACCATAGCATGTATGTTGGCATCAGTTGGCATCGCTGAAGAGATCCAAGAATCTTTAAAAATATACCTTTAATCTGTTAACAGTTAAATAGTTAATACATTAGCCATTTTTTGATCGAACTTCTCAACGGATCTCTTTGAGCGACTTGTCTGGGATAATCCGGACTTTCAGGCACTCTCAATTCTTTCAAAGAGAACGTGATTGAATGCACACGTCGGGATAATTGATAACGCCGAGTACATTCCACAGATTTGATTGAATCGTGCGTCGAGGGCAGTTCAATTAATCTTAAGTATTCTGGAGGTAAGCTCACTATACGATTCTCACTAGCCTTTAACCTTTGTATCCAACTTTTTCAAGATTTCCACGGACGTGCGCATGTAATCGATAGTTATTATCGTCTCTTGCTTCCTCCCATTGTCACGTTTTTTATTTGAAATGATTTGTACGAAAGAGAATGGCACGCCATTCTCGACATATGAAATCGCAAAGTCATTTCAAATAGAATCATCTGTGAATTAATTATAATGGATCATTAGGGAATTGATTTATATTCTAATATAATTTGTATTGTATTAGAATATAAATCAAATTTTGCTGATATAATTTGTATTAGATTAGTGCATAATAAAAACAGTATATATGCACAGAAAGACTATTCTTAAATCAATCTTAATATGTTCATATAAGCAGAAATATTAGGCTTGTTCTTTTTAACCGAAATTTTTGAACAAATCTATTATAATCTTACTTGAGACATTGTAATTTTGATTTGATTGAATTTGTTACTGTAAGTATTACTTTCAATTCAAGACTTGCTCAATTAAAAATCTTGTACAAATTCAATCAAAACAAGTATTTTGAAATCAAATTACAATATTTTTGCTTATATATAAGCATTCTATGGCTAATTTAAGAATAGCTAATTTTTGTATCTGTGTGAAATTAGCAAAGTTAAATGTAAAAACATAAATATTTTATACAATTAAGTATCCAATAATGATATTATCACATTATTGTCATATTATTTAGAATATGCATCTATTATTTCATCGTCGAAGTTGAATTATGCCATTACATTTAGATAATTTATGTAAAACAGTCTTTTTAATGTGTATTAATATAATTTAGTATAAATTCAATGAATAATGAATTCTGCTGCACTAGTGTGCAGTAAATAGTATATATTAAAGTCATTACATCCAATGACTTGATAGCGATCCGACCTATCATGATCCAAACTAGGTCTACACCGAAACAGACTTAGAAATTGACAGGATCATATTTAGTCCACACATTAATCCGAATTACATAGAGCCATCTCATGTTTTATCTCTTTCATTTACACTGAGAAAGTATTTATTTTAGGTCAGGCTACTAAAAAAACGAGATCTGATCTAAAGCTAAGTCGGGTCAGACACTAAGTATTTACAGCATGAAGCCTAAATAATTTAGATCAAATTTGGGATATAGGTCGCAGGCTAAGCACACGATGTAAACATAGCCATTATACATTGATTTAATCTAAACATAAAAGTAAAATGCAAACATTACGAATTATACAGATTTTACTTAACTGCACAATAAAATATGAAATTAAGAATCTCATGATTTTAAATTTATATTAAATATTTGATTTTATATTTAAATATACATTATTATATCAATTTGTGTATGATGCCTTTAATACACTGAATGTATCCAATCAAATTTGTTAGCAAATGCACTATATGATACATTGTATATAAGATCCATTACATAATGCTAAATTTATTGCATATGTCATCTACTTTTGTTTAACACTATCATATCATTTATACGTACACTTAGATTATATAAGTAAAATTCACAAGAATTCCCTCACTTGTGAATGATTTTATTTATCTGATTAATGACTATTTCTATTAATGCAAATTAATTTTAATCTCAACTTAATTTACTTTTTATTTTTTTTTATAGTTCTAAAAATTAGGAAGATAACAAGTAAATTAAAGTTCGAGATTAAAATTAATCTATATTGGTAGAAATGAATATCAGATTGATTTTAATAAGCATTTAAAGTAGTTCCACTAATATGAGACAATTTTAATTTTGGTTTAATTTACTCTTTATCTTTTTCTATTTTCTAAGAATTTTGAAAAAGATATAATAAAATTAAACTGAAATTAAAATTAATCTTACATTGATAGAATGAGAATTAAGGCTAATCTTAAGAAGAATTAAAAATTATATTAAGATATTTGAAAAACAATAAAATAAAAAAATAGTACACTGGATTTATTAAATTCAATGTCAAAAAAAAGTGTTAATAACGAGAAAATTAATGCAATAGGAATAAAAGATAGATATTTACAGTGAAAAGTAAGATATGTGAGGCTGTTGCTATATGTATGAAAAAAGATGTTCAGAATGTAAAATGGAAATAGCAGTGACATAAAATAAAAATAACAAAAGAAAGATCAAACAATTATTATTTGCTCATGTTTGACTTTCTTTTATTTGTATTGCTTTGCGATTGCCGAGCTTGATATTAATATTTCTTTGGAATAAAAGTACAATAAAAAAGGAACAAGAGTCTGAGAGTGCAAAATACCAAGATGTAATCATGACATGAGGATTCACAGGATCTTGTATTATATAATTTATTACATCTTATATACATATTTATTAGAGATCTTTTTTTCACATGAATCTAAATACGTGTACACATGTATCACATTTAAAATCATAATCTCTCTAATATTTACACAATTTTGTAATGTAATTTCATGCTTATTGCTCATTTCTCTTGACACTTACAGATAATTCAGAGACCCTTACACCATGGTTAACGTTAACACAAGAGTATTCTTTGACGTTGAGGTCGGCGGACTGCCTATGGGCAGAATAGTCTTTGAGCTATTTTCAGACACTTGTCCCATAACATGCGAGAATTTTCGAGCGTTATGTACTGGAGAAAAAGGACTTGGGAATACAACAAACAAACCGTTGCATTACAAAGGCATCGTTTTTCATCGAGTCGTAAAAGATTTTATGATTCAAGGAGGAGATTTCTCGATAGGCAATGGAACAGGTGGCGAGTCGATTTATGGTGGTACATTTGGAGGTAAAGATTTCTAGTTACAGAATCTTCATTTAGCACATTAATTTAAAAAGAAAAAAATGAAAATCTGCTTTCTTAATAATCATTGATTCTTTTTACAGATGAAAATTTTATTATGAAACATAACAAGCCATTCTTGTTATCAATGGCGAATCGTGGTAGAGATACCAATGGTTCACAATTTTTCATGTAAGTACATTAAGATAATATGTAAAGTTATTATTCTCTATAAAATTGATAAGTGATATTTATACATACATGCATGTATAAATTTTACAATCTGTAAGTTTAACAATAAGTTTTACAAAGGTAAATTGAAACTAAGGTAAATATTATATACATTATGTTGTTATATATATGGCAAAATCTTACAAGTCTTTAGCAAGCAAGATATTACAATACGGTTATTATGTGTTTTCCTTGTATTAATAGATTTCTTTTTAGAGAATAATTTTCTGAATTTGCCTTCTCTCTATTAATAATTGGGCGTTTTATGTAAATATGGTAAATAAAGTTAATACAACATTTATATTTAGTTTCCCAAAAATTTTTTTACTTGAGTACATATAAATGTGGGAAATTCAAGCAATACGAGGCCAATTTCCAATTATATCATATGTTCCAAATATACACGATCGACAGATTTAATTGCATGGTAAAAGCAAGTTTTAATTTTACACGAATGTACAATATTACTCCCATAATATTTATGCGGCGAACTCACGGCAAATGTTGAAAAAAACATAGGAATAAGAATCATTCTGGAGGAATGAATAACTTAGCGATGTTTTTGCGTAGTCGTGAGGGGGTCTGCACATCACTACTACAACACAATGACCAATGAAAGCTCTGGCTCTTTCTGTTCATCTCTCATCCCCTTAATCATATTTTGTTGTTGTAGTACAACACAACCAGCGCCTCACCTCGACAAGTGAGTATACATTAATACATATTGATCCTGAGATATTCTGTTTTAACTGATCGTTAAAAATAATCCAAGCCTGCTTTGTTTAAAAGCCTGTTTGTCTATATGAAAATGTTTTTGTTTTCAGTGTCCATGTGGTTTTTGGAGAAGTAGTGTCTGGGCAAGAGATCATTACGCATATTGAAGGACTTCCAGTAGACCGAATGTCACGTCCATTACAAGATGCTAAGGTTGTGAACTGTGGCGAATTAGTCTTGAAGATTAAAAGTAAAGGTATGATCGTTTTCCATTTTTCAAATAAGTATAGAAAGTCAAATATATCTATGTCATAACATGTATATGTTTGCAGTGAAAAAACGAGAAGCGAAGCAAAGTAGTTCGGCGGATTCAGAGTCTGATTCTTATGCTGATAAAACAAAGAAGAAAAAGAAGAGCAAGAAAAAGTATGTAAAGTGTACATCCGGATGTTCAATATTGCAATAATCACACTACCTTGTTTCAGTAAAAAGAGAGCAAAGTCAGAAGAAGGTGAGATTCGGGATTCTGAAGAAGACGATGGGAAACCTCATCCATTAGTATCCGTAACCAAAATTGATCCCGACGAAATTCCAGAAGTACCAGCAAATAAATTTTTATATAGGGCAGGGTCTACTAATAATGCAAATCAGAAGGAATTTAGACAACATTATGGAAGAGATCGTGTACGATCTCATAGAAAGACTGGTCGTATTTTCAAGGGTAGAGGAATATTTGTAAGTGATTAATATAAATTGTTATTGAGGCTCCTGAGTAGTCATCATAGCCATATTGAATCGTGAAGTCAGTAGTGAGAAATGTCACGTTAATTTTTGTGCCATTTTGTAAATAAAGAATTTGGATAAAACAAAATGATGAGATTGTTTTAAAACATTTGTAAAAATGAACGAAAACTATACTTATTTTCCCTTGACAATCATTTTTATTGATAAATAATCATAAAAAATGATAAAAGGCATGTGTAAGCGAAAATAGGCTACGCATGCGCATTGAATAAAAGCACTTCTATTTTATCATTTTATCATTTTTTATAATTATTTATTTATTAAAGGGCATAAAAATAGCTTTCGTCCATTTTTATAATTGTTTTAAAGCGATCTTATCATTTCATTTTATCCAAATTATCTTTATTTACAAAAAGCACGGAATCAAAATTAACGCGTCAGCATCATTTCTCACTTCTGACGTCACGATTCAATATGGCTATGGTAACTACTCAAGAATGTTTAAAAACCATGGTTATCCAATTTATTAATTAAAACATATAATCAACGAATAGTTAAGAATACAGCGTCAGATTAATTCAACTGATTTGTCTTTTGATCTTATCCATTTGCTACTAACTTTAATGTTATGAATGCACATTTATATAAATTTCCAGCGATATCATACTCCTTCTCGAAGTCGTTCCAGAAGTATGACACCACCTCATTGGAAACAAGCTCAAAATCGTACTATTAAATTACATGAATTTCAGGTACATTTTAATATTTATATTGCTCACTACAACAAAACAACAGTTTGCTAAAAAAAAAACAGGTTTCCAGAAAAACGAATCTCATTCAATATTTTTTGACTCATTAAAATTTTATAATATTCATTTTGAAATGCAATTTTGATATAATAATTGATTGTAGAGGCATATATAAATGAAAATAGACTACGCATGCGTATTCAATAAAAAAACATTTCACTTGCATTTTATCACTTTTTATAATTACTATCAAGGGGAACACTGTCATAAGAATAGAATAGTTTTCATCCATTTTTACGATTGTTTTAAAACGGAGTAAGAATATTCTCTTGTTTAAAGTATGTTCTTTTTTTCTTTATATGTATTTCCGTTCTTTTTCTACAAGCAACTAAAAAAAAGATCATTTTTGAGTTATGTAGCAAATGAGCGATATGTCAAAAATGTATAATTGTTTTGTGTTGTTTCATATTGCAGAAAATAGAAAAAGAGCGTCTTAAGAAAGAAGAAGAGTTTAAACAACGTGAAATTGACAGAATTAAGAGATTCGTAGAGAATCCCAATGAAAATGATCAATTACCAGATCTCGATAATAATATATGCACAACGAAATTAATGGAGAATAAAGAGAACGATCAAGCAGATGAACCAGCGGTTATGACTAAACTGACACAGGATAATAACATAAAGAGAAACGCGGAGGGAAATGATATTATACAGAACAAGGAGGAGATTAAGCATAGCAAATATGAGAAATCATTCAAACGTGATGCTAACCGTTCTTACATACATGATAGAAACTCTCGTCGTGATTCTAAAGATACTAACAGAAGACGTGAACGCTCTCGCTCAAGAGACCGTCGAAGATCCAGAGAGAGAGATTATGATCGTAGAAGTCGTGATAGAAGAAATCGGAGAAATTATTCTCCTCGAAGACGAGATTCTTACAGAACCAACAGACCTGGAAGAGATAACAGGCATTATGATAAGCGCAATGATCGACGTCGGAATAATTCGAATTCCCATCAGGACAATGATATCAACTCTCGTTACGATAAAAATAAATATAAGAGGAATGATAATGTATCAGACACGAACCAGGCGAAATTTAAACGTCGTTCACAGTCAAAGAGCTCCAGTAGTCGACACTCCAAAGATTAATCCGCGTCGTTTCACGTTCTTTTTTTCGCTTATTGACACCAATGAAATACTATTAAAGTAAAATTTGTGACTTATTTAAAATAAATATTTGAACGATTAGTTTATAATGCAGTATTTATTATTAGATATTTCATATACAATAATAGATAAGCATATACAATATATACATATGTTTCTGTGGTCTACACAATAGACCTGTTTTTAATCGCCGCACTGTGAACAGCACTAGAGCTTTTTTTTTCTCTTTTACCAAAAATCAAATATAAGTCTATTATTTGAAGTACGAATGACACTAGTTCAGCTATAAAGAATAGATTTAATAAAGCCGTAATCAGACTAGAGAATGGTGACGAATTCGGCACACATGCATTCTGGTGCTGCCCCGGTGTAAATGCAAAACCACTTTGGTGCTATGCCAAATTGCACTGTCAGTGCAATACTTCTTGAACTTGTTCATTTATTTGGTTAGCCCGAATATAAATTCAGCTATACTGAATCAGTTTTCATTTGCCGAATATGACAAAATGGACTGATACAGTTCATAAACCGAATGTGTGGCATTGAAAAAGTTCGCACTGGGTGCGCACTAATGTAATCTGCCGAATTCGCTATGAAATTGAAGATTGGATTGGAATTTAATCAATCAGCAAAGTTCGTTATATAATTCAAAGTTCATAAATTTGAGATTGGTTTTCTTTTTTCTGAGTGATTAAATTCCAATTCAATCTCAAATCTCGAGTCTTTATCATATATTGCTACGAAACTAAACTTTTTTCCATTATTCATATGGATATGTTATAATTGTGAGGATGTAATTTTTAATATAATCAATTACAATTAATTGTTATAATTATATTTGAATAATAAAGCATAAAATAATTAATACTGCATTATCTAATCGTCCAAATATTAAAAATCATGCAAATATCTTTTAGATAATCAATTTGGGATATCTCGCCAATGCTACCGAGCATTCTACTATCGATGTACAATCATCATATTTGCGAAATGCGAATTAATAATATCATAATAATATTGGAGCAATATATCTCGTTTTCGATTACATATTTGTGGTTGATGCACATGCTTTATCATTGGAATGTACAATAAGGTTTATCTACACATTTACACACTTTTATGAGAATGTCTATTTTTCGTATCTTTATTTCTTTTCTATGTTGGATATGTATATTGTATTGGTAAATATTTTCAAAATATTTCTGTATGAAGTCTCTCCAAAACTTTTCAATATCAATTCCTTTTAGAATTCACATAATTCTGTTAAAATGCATGTATACATTTATATATAGGGTGTACAAAACAGAATGTACAAAAAGTCCCAAGCTCTTTAAATATCTTGAGAAAAATTTCAAAAGTTGTACAGTTAAAAAAAAATTTATTCTAATCACATATGTTTAATCTTGAATGGCGTTGCCAAGGTCAGATCAAGGTCAAATCGATTTTTTTAAATGAAACACCCTATTTTTTATATCAGAATCTAATAGCTTTTCAGCTTTTGTGGATAACATTCAAGATATTTTAGCTGTAAATTTTGACACGTTGGGTATTGCTAATATCGGCGATACTTTAACTTTCAAGCTTTCAACTTGAAAAGTACTTAATAAAAAATAACTTTATTACAGTGTTTTGAAAAGTTCTTGACATCAGCTATTAAATTCTGGCATTAAAAATAAGATATTCCTTATTTTAATAAAAAATTGATTTGACTTTGACCTGACCTTGGCGACGTCATTCAAAGTCAAATGGATATCTTCTTAATTAATGGCATCTGCCTCTAATAAGTGTTTAGAGGTCAATACAGTCAGATTGCGTTTCAAAATAGAATACACAAAAGCGAGTTTGAATACTAATGCATCCAACACACTAGCGGCGCGATATCCAATGAATATACAGCTTTACTGATATTCTCATTCTAAAGGTATACGATAAGGTATAGGTTATTGGATATCATGTGTCGCGCGCGACGAACATCGTGCTGGTGTGCCGGAGCCATTAGACTGCGATTTGAACGCTCACGCGCTTTAACTCGGATTTACAATAACTTTTTAACCTTAAGCCATAAGAAATGGATGAACACAATCGATTATTCTTCTCACATTCTGTTGTAATTGGTCAGTCTTACGGCTTAAAACTTAAAACATCTATTGTAGATCCGGACTTAAGCGCCTGTAATCATCATTCTGTCTTTATAGTTCATTAGATGTAAAATAAGAATGAAAGTATTGAAAAGCGCTGAAAGTGTCCAAATCGACCGCAGCCTTGGTGAAAGGAATGTGATTAGTATATACATCTTTTTAAACCTTACAACTTTTGTCTGAAACTTTTCTCAAAAATGGTTATTTTTCAAGATATTTAATGAGTTCATTGACTTTTTGTACACCCTGTGTATATATATTTATATATATACACATACACATATATATTATTATATACATATATGTATAAATTTGTAATAAATAAATTACTTATTATACGTGATTTTCGTATAATAAAAAAAGAATTTTTGTTAAATAGATTTAACAATAATATCCATTATTCCTATATCAGTAAATTTAAATAGTTGTTTTAATTATATTGTTTTGAATATATACTGTACATTATTTATCGAATATAATCGTTTTAAAAATATTAGCGATATTGCTACAAAAAAGCATTCATAAATTTGAAATAAATTTTAACATTTTTTTGGTTAATGCTCGTTGAAATTTAGAAAAAAATAGATTTGATGCTTTGTTTCCTACCAAGTATATACGTCGTAACAATGCTATTTTTTCAATTTTATATCCGAGTAATTTTACGCAATTATATGCAGTATTATATTGTACTATGATATATATCACATCCATGTATCATATGATACATCATGTATTAGTAAATTATCGTATCATATTGATATTAATAATATATCATTATCAGACATGTATATATATATATATTGGATTGTCTGGAAAGTTCGTGCCGATGTTGAAGGAGAATTGAAACGCAGAAAATTTTAGTATACATTTATTAAATTATATAAGTTAATCGGCACGAACTTTCCGGACAACCCAATATATATATAATATATCTCTGTACGTATGTAAAACCATTTAAAGTTGTATTGTCGCTGATTGACGCATTGAAACTTTTTTCTAGGCTATCTAGAGGTGGAAATAATTTCTATAAGTTCACTTTATTTTACAAAATATATTTATAAATTGATAATAAGCCCTCTACAAAACTGATAAAGCGACGCTTAAAGCTTAACAAATTTCAACGATCAATCTGTATTGAATAAAGGATTCGATGCCGATGAAACGTGTAACAATTGTAAACGTAAACTCCCTTGGATTACACGTAACATCATCATCCAATGTTAATTGCAGATTTTTCTAGAATTTATATATATAAAAATGCGTGATATACGATTATACTTTAAATCGCAGGAGATGCCAGTACTCCTTGCTTATGTAGTTCACCATGGATTTTGTCCATGTGGTGGCTGAGTACCGCTGTAACGTGGTAACGTAGCATAACCTCCATACGGAGCTTGAGGCATACTCTGGTACGGATTATATCCAGCTAAAAAGTAAAATCTAACATGCGCTTTTTGCTATAATGCACGGCGTCATTCATGTCTAGGTATCTGAATTTGCAGAAGTCGAGGCATATTCAAGATGCGCGTTCCTTTCTATTCATGCATTATGACTAATGATTATTCGAAAATATAACATAAATTTAAAATTGAATTAAATTGAACTAAATTAAACATTAACTAAACTTAATAATTTATAAATAATTTAATAATTTATAAATAAAATCATCATTACTTTTAAAATCAATCATTTTTAGACACAATTTTTTGAAAATTTTTCTCAGAATTTTTCAAACTTTCTGTATGATTTTATAACTTTTTCACATTTTTTATACAAATTGGAATTTTTCAGAAATACTTAGAAAGCTCTGGTCTATACCTTTTCTCAGAATTTTTCATATATATAATGTTAATAAAATATTAAGATTTCTAAAATTTGTTCTATAAGTATAATATTTCTGAATTATAAAATCTAAAAGTTAAAAATTTTTTTTTTAATTATGAAATGAGAAATCTCAGAATATTTCATAATTTACATGTATGAAAAATAAGAGAAGATATAAACTTTTCGAATATTTCTGAGTATTTCTATTTCAATTTTCATATAAAAGTTAGAGAAAAATTGTCATCAGAAAACATTTTGCAATTCTTTCTTACAAAAGAACAATACGAAAAATGTAATGTAATCTTAAAATTGAATTAAATTAAACTGAACATAAACTAATAAGCTTACTAATTTATTAATACAATATAATTAAATTAATATAATTATATCAATTAGCGATTTTATTTTAAATTATTAAGTTTAGTTTATGTTTAATTTAATTTAGTTCAATTTTAAGTTTATGTTACATTTTTCGAATAATCATTAATCATAATGCATGAATATTTAGAAAGGAACGCACGTCTTGAATATGTCTCGAATACTCCTGCATTCAGATGCCTAGGCATTAATAACGCCGTATGTATGTATTTATAAAGATAGAACTATGAGATCCCCAAGAATACCTTGCGTAGGATATGGCATTGTAGCATATGGATTGTATGCCGTCGGCATCGGTGGAGGAACATACGCAGGATACGGTGTTGCTGGCGTAGCACCATAAGGTATAGGCATACCACCTTGATGTTGGATTGGATAAGGTAGCTGCGGCGATGGTGCGGCGACTTCTGGTGTTGGATTTATGCCGGAAGGACCTGTAGATAAATGGTTGAGATTACTCATGTTAAAGCTAATCAACAATAATTGATCCGTACCACTGCTGTGATGAGATGGAATGTTCGGTGTAGCAGCAGGACCGGTCTGGCTTAGGTTCGTGGTTAAATCTTTCAAGAGTTCCTCTTTTTCGGTTTTCCGAGCAAAACAGAAGTCGGATATCTTATTTTGGAAAACCACGAGTAGCTATCGAAAGAGAGATATATTAGGTGATGTAGCATTCCATAGTAAATAGAAAGCCATAGTAATAACAATAATGATAATAACAATAATAATATTAACTCTTACAAGACCGTTATGTGCAGAAAAACACAACCTATAGAAATCAATGCTTTAAATGTCTAGTTGGGTCTTAAGTGTTTATATAATTCTGTGTGAATTTATATACTATGTATGTTCTTTAAAAATGCGTGCCGAAATGATGTTTCGATCGAAACACAAACTCTACTAAACTACCGCAGTAATATCACTAAGAGTTAAATTGACAAATATATATATATATACATATATATATATATGTGTGTATATATATATATATATCTCTTAGAATGATCTTAAGT
>Ga0157364_1004653_pt1 | contig 13754 bp, 9 predicted proteins | sample AttsexASBM2_FD_111476 | JGI IMG/M metagenome (GOLD analysis project Ga0157364, IMG submission 111476) | Fungus gardens microbial communities from leaf cutter ant in Ribeirão Preto, State of São Paulo, Brazil - Atta sexdens ASBM2 | ecosystem: Host-associated > Fungi > Mycelium > Unclassified ... | reverse complement strand
GCAAGCACTGCTGGATATAAACTCTACGCAAACTGAAAAGGAGCTTGCAGAACAGCTTGGCGTTACGCAGCAAGCCATTTCCGTACGATTACATACGAATAAAGATTGAATTTAACAAAAAAAAGCTCAGAATTTTTTTGTACACCTAATACCTTCCGTCATCTTTTCTTTCAACAACTTGTAGATGCATAATATATACTTTTACTTACAAACTTACTTACAAACTTTTTTTTACAAACAGAAGTAACTGTGAGTTTGTTGTCGCTTTTCTTTTTTCAAATAGTGCCGAATTCCTACAGGTTATGATTGTATATAAATCTGTGACATAATCAGGATTTTAAAAACTATCGTACTTCAAAGATACGTTATAAAGTAAGTTAAATTAATTGTTGTCAACGATGGCACAGGACAGTGTAAAGTCCCTTTGTTGAATGGAGGAAATTACATCTTCTGCAAAACGAAAGTAGCAATATTAATGCGAGATGATCTATGGGAAGTTGTAAGTAACCGAAACCTGTAGAGATTAAGAGTGATTGGAAAAAAGCTAATAGCAAAGCTATTGCGTTTATAACGCTGAGTGTGAAAGACACTCAATTAATATATTTTGCGCACTTCAATAATGCCTACGATATATAATTAACGTTATCAAGAAATTCGAACGTTCTACGTTTGGAAATAGGTTATATCTATGCAGAAAGTTATGTAGTATTCATTATAGAAGTGGACCCATGAGCAGCCATATAGATACAATCATGGAAGTACTATAGTTGGATTACTACGAGAATCCGGAAAATCTCTCGAGAATGAAGAAGTAGTCGCAGTCCTGCTGGTGAGTCTTCCAGAATCTTACTCAGATTTGGTCACAACTCTTGAGGGAAGAGACGAAACGAATCTAATCATAGAATGCGTAATCGGAAAAATATTGGACGAGTACCACAGACGTACCGAGAGCGGTATAAAGCGATATCCAAGAGAGGAGTTAAATGAAAAAGATTCTGAAATAATACTTAAGTCATCTATAGCAGTTACGAACACGAGTAGTAAGAATCAGAGTACCAGATATAATAAAAGGAAAGAAAATCAACAAGAAAGATAGCAAGGACACAAGGTCATGCTTTGTTTGTAACAAACCCGATCATTTAAATGTGGATTGTTTCCATTATAAAAAGTCACAGAAGAATGCAAGTGCAGAATCCGGTAAGTCATCTGAAACAGCAAAAATTGGAATTCAGAAGGATCATGTTACTTTCAATGTACGAGAAAAAGATCAAGCTGTCGACTCAGGTATGTGGTATATTGATTCGAGTGTCACGAATCACATGAATGAAATGACGAATGATCATTCTTTTCTGAGTTAGATGAAATTAAAGCTACAGTTTCCTTGCAGACGGTTCCTCTAAAGGTAGCAAGATCGGAAGAGGCAGTCTTATGAGTAGCACCTCAAATAACCGTAGATGATCTTGAGAACATGTTATATGTACCTCAACTCGATGACGAATTTCAGTAAAAAGAATCACAAGAATGTAAAGTGTATTTGAGAAGAATACTTGCACAATTTTCAAAGGAAAAAGAGTTGTTGCAGAAGTTAATCACGATGGAAATCTATTTAAATTGAAGAAGGGAATGATGGAAGCATTGTCCCGAACTGCAAAGGAGAGAGTGTGTAACCACCAATAACATCGTCGGTTAGGTCATAGAGATTCTACTATAAAGCGCTTGATGAACGAAGGTTTAGCAACTAGAATCAAAATGACAGCGTGTGGTAACGAGATAGTTTGTGAACACTGTATTAAAGGCAAGCTGGCTCAGATGAAATTCCTTGTAAGTAAACGAAGAGAAAAAGAGCCTATGAGATTGGTCTATTCGGATTTATGCGGACCAGACAGCTACCCCTAGTAGGAATAAATATTTTTTAAATTGAAATTGATGACTATTCCCATTTCACTATGGTATGATTATTGAAATCTAAAGAGGTTCCGAACATCATAAAAGAATATGTTACTGCGATGTCAATAAGGTTTGACAAGAAACCTATGGTTGTACAGATACGTACAGAGAATACATTTCATCCGAATTAAAGAATTACTTTAGGAAAGAAGGTATACATCATCAACTCACCGTGACTTACACGCCACAGCAGAGCGGAAGAATAGATCTCTAACTGAGTCCATGCTGCTGGACGCAGGAATTGACCGTGGGGAGAAGCGATTCGCAACATATCTACAGAACAAAATGACCAATCATAGTGTCAGTAAAATTCTTGTTGAGTTGTTTACCGGAGAAAAGTCGGATATTAGTCATATTAGAATATTTCGGATCAAAGGTGTATTCATTTATTCACAAACAGCGACGGAAGAAATGAGATAATAAAGCTGAAAGGACATACTCGTTGGCTACAACGGAAATTCTAAAGGCTATCGAATTTTAAATTCGAGCACGAATCGAGTATGGATCAGCCATTCTGTAAGGATCGTTGAAAACGAAGGATCGTTGAAACTCAGCAATCAGGTATACATCAGGTGTTACGGAGAAATTACAGACAGCAATGAGATGCAAATTACATATCACGAGAATCAAGAAGTTGTGAGCGAGAAACAAGCATGGATTCAGAGGGTTATACATCTGACGACAGATATACACCGCCTTCAAATGATGAGCTTGAAATTCAAGGGAGGCGCATGTCGAAATGTGAAAACAAAAGCGTATCTCCTTTGAGATTTGCTTACAAAGTGCATGATCCAAGAATCAGAATCTTGGACAAAAATGTTAGAATTATCAATACGAGAATGAAAAAAGTGAATTTCAGTTGCAAAAGAAGAGATGAAGTCTCTTAATGAGCAAGTGTGGGAATTAGCTGACCTCCCGTCTGGTAAAAAGGCAATTTTTTGTAAGTGGATCTTCAAAACCAAAACCAATGGAAAGAGTCAAGTATGCGATTATAAATTAGATTGATGGCCAGAAGCTTCTCATAATCGTACGGAGAAGACTATGATAAAATTTTCGCACCCCTAGTCATGTACGATACTATTCGCACTTTGCTCTGTGTAGCAGCTCACAAGGGCCTGAACGTGCGCCATTTAGATGTAAAAAACGCATTTAAATGGAGAACTTTACTTGGAATCGCCAGGTTTTCAGAAGCGCGAACATCCAAGGTTTGAAGTTGCGAAAAAATTTATATGGTCTTAAACGATCAGTTCGCGCATAGAATAAGAAGGCTCTTGCACATATATAGGTATCCAATCAGGAAAGGCTGATCAATACCTATACACTAGGAAAGAAAAAGACGGCGCTACTGTCTATGTTTTGCTCTATGTTGACGATTTCTTAGTGGCTGGAGGTTCAAAGGAGATTAAGAGAGATTAAGAAAGTACATACCAATCTCTAAAAATTCTTTAGCATTAAGAATTTGAAAGAAGTCAATTATTATCTTGATATCCAGATAGAACGCGAACCAGATAAATCATTCTTATTAAGTCAGAAGAGGAAGATTGTTAAAATGTTCGAAGAATGTGATTTATTGGAGTCGAAAGCATCCGATGGAAACAAGTTTCATAAATTCCAATGCGGATGAAAGTGAGAGATTGCCGAATAATTCTAAGTATCGCAGAGTTATTGAATCTTTGTTGTATGCTATTGTATTGACCAGATATCAATTGGCGGTAGGAATTTTAAGCTGACGTGTAAAGAAACCTATCAAGCGAAACTGGAAAACAGTCAAACATTACGCGTTATCTCGCGTCTATAATAAATAAGAAATTGAGTTGTCCACTGGGAAATCAAGCAATATGCTTTGGGTTGGAAACAAAACAGACAGGAAGTCCAGACCAGCGGCTATGTTTTGTGTTTAGAAGAAAGAATAGTAGCACAGTCCAGTCGTAAGCAGACATCAGTAGCTACGTCGTCAATGGAAACTGAGTATGTTGTCGTATCGCAAGCAAGGATGTACTTTTGTTTCAACAACTGCTAAAAGATTTAAATGTTTTAATGGGAGATCCAACGTTAAAAGAAGATAACCAAGGATGCATTAAACTGATAAAGTCAGATAAGTACGGAATACATAAGTACCAAATACATTGAGTTTGTCATCATCTAATCAGAGACTTGCGAGAGAAAAAGATAATCGATGTTCAGTACTGCTCATCAGAGGACATGTTAGCCGACATAATGACATAAGCCTTTAACCAAGTTTTCTGGAACTGATCGTTTAAAAATTTGCTGATTCAAATCTCTCAAAACGAGGAATGTTTGGTATGGTTTGAATCAAGTTCACATAAGAATTACATTTGAACGCTGCGGTCGAGCGACAGGAAATTTTTTTGAGCATTTTCTATATAAAATCTGTATACCGTTATCTTTTCTTTTTAACAACTTGTAGATGTACAATATATACTTTCAACTTTTCTTTACAAACAAAAGTAACTGTGAGTTTATTGTCGCTTTCCTTTCTTCAAATAATGTCGAATTCCTATGAAACCAAAATTTTTTCAGTCAAAAAATAAAAAGTGTTTCTGGCATAGAAAATCAGTTGAAATAGAGACAATGTGATAAGAAGTATAACAATAATTGTCTCTTCGATGTTATAAAGCATAATGAAATAAAAAAATTGACATTCAGAGAAAAAAGGAAAAGATAATGTTGGAAAGTAGTGGGAAGTAGGAACTAAGAGGAGATAGAAATATAGATGAAGGCATAGAGGAAATGGATGTACATAAAAACAAGGAGGAATTATGAGGGGGAGAGAGATTGGATAATCTGTACATAGAATTCAGGCATGATATTGTATCGTTTTGTTTATTTAAACCTTACTTTTGCCTTTTTATGAATCATTTCAGATATCAATCTTTTATTATAGGAATTATTATATATTCACTAAAATTTTCACTTCATTCCATCTGAAATTGAATTGGTTGAAATTGATATCCGGTGATCGGATATGATGGAGAACCCGTTTTTTTGTTGATATTTGAAATATGTTCACGTTCTCAATTTTCTTTTTGTTTGACCAACATAGCTAGTCTCGCAATCATCACATGAGATTTTATATACTATATTTTGATTGGAAGCAATTCTTATCCTTTCTTCTCTTTATAAATCCTTTCTTCTCTTTTTAAAGTGTTGGTAATGAAGAATGCTAATTTACAATGAAACATATTGGATATAGATGAGAAACTTTCGGAGATAGACTTAATGTAAGGAATGATGAAAAATTTTTCTTTGATTTATGCATTGTGTGTAGTATATTTATTATGTATGTGAAATTTTAATCGTTTTTCTATTGTAGAAAAAATAAAAGAGAGATAGCCATTATTAAGAAAAATATGAATTGTTAGATTATTATGTTGAAACCGAGAACGTGATAATTAAATTATTTTATTTACAAAACTGATAATTGTGCCTCTTTTGTGACAAAGAGGGTAATTGGAATGGAAATTAAGGAACCCTCTAGAAAATGTTGCTTTATATGTATCAAAAATAATTCTCCGACTATCAATAATTAAAATTGTGTCAAGAAAATTCAATTTATTGTTAATGTCAACCTCCATAGTAATTGCAACCGTGCATATAAAGAATTAAAAGTAAGTGTGTCATTGATCTTATCAGATGGAAATGCAAGAATGATGTCATCGATATATCTGTAATAAAATATTGATTTTGTAATTTCGTGATGGCAACTTCTTCCAAATCCTGTATTACAATGTCAGCAATGATAAGAGATAGCGGTGAATCCATTGAAGTGAACCCATCGAAAACTTGTTTATAAAACTTATTATTAAAGGCAAAAAAAGTAGAATTTAAAACAAATTTAACAGCAATAATAAATTCATCCTTTAGAATGCTTGTTTTTGTGGAAATATGTCCCATCTTTTCTCAATACTATTTAATGCCAAATCTATAAAGGCACATTAGCAAAGAAGGACACAACATTCAAAGAAAGTAAAACATAATTAGAATCGAAAACCATACCATTTAATTTTTCTACTAGATGGAAGCTATCTTTTATATAACTGAGAGCTTGTGGTATGCTCTTAATGTTGTATAAATAAAGAGAAAAGTAATACATTATTTAAATAGTGGATTATTTATAGATACAATTACTTTCAATGGGTTACCAGCTTTATGAATTTTAGTCAATCATACGCTCTAGGAATATTGCTATCCGATGTCAGTAATCTTTTATAAGTGAATTCATCGATAAATTCACCCTTCTCATAAGTAATACATGTAGATCTTGAGTCATTTTTTTGTCGGATCTCTTAATAATTGAATAAGTGTCAACATCCGAATCTCCTTCATCTTTAGTATATAAGAATCTTTAAGAGTCTTCGAGAACAACAGTGACATTTCCTTTATTGCATTAGTAATAAGTAAATTAGGATGATTGTTGATAAAATTTTATGTAAGATATAACCATTCAGAAATTTATTTGTCAGAGAAATTTAGAAAAGGAAAATCATTATAAAATCTATTGAGAATTGGAATACAGTTATTTCTGACAAAATTGACAATATTATTTGGACGATCAGTTATACTGTTTTCTATATATTTAAATAATTCTATATATTTAAATAATTCAACCAGAATTTTTTCTTTATTATCTTTATTGATAGAAAGATTAAATTTTTCACCTAATTGTAACAAGTACTGAACTTCTAGAGGAATATCAATGCTACTCAAATTCACGAACCATTTGTCATATAATGTCCAAAGGGGACATAATTTTTGTATATTATATTTTATCTACAAGACTAAATTCGTTTTTATACGTTATATTCTCTGATTATACAATATCAAAGGATTATTCAAGCTAATCAATGATTGACTACAATTATCTGACATTATTCAAACAATTCAATGATTGACTGCAATTAGCTATCATTAGTCAGTGCGACGACTTTTTCCAAGCTACATTGTGAACAGGATGATAATCCTGTTTTTATATTACCAGCGTTTAGAAAGCGTAGAGAAAGCGAAGTATAAATTTATATTATGTATTGTTTGTAATATTATATTTTTAGCATTGATAATGATCGCGATCAAAACGTTTGTTTGTTTATTGTTAGCACATTGTATTAAATCTTAACTAAAGGATATAATTATTTTTTTTACTTATGTTCAAACTTCTATATTAATGATGTTTAATTTTATAAAATAATTTTTGGCTTGTAGCCCTTTTTTTTATATTTTTTTATATTTTTTTATATTTTTTTATATTTTTTTAAATTTTATGAGCTTTATTACTAGACATATGCATTTCCTTTCTGACCTTCCGAAAATTTTCATCGAAAGAAACGATATCAATATTAAAAAAAAAACTCTAATTTTACTGGTCTATTTAGCTATTGTCGCGCCTATTGCGTGCACCTGTTACTCTTATTCTCTACCATCTTATCTTATTATTCATCTTATTATTCATCTATTAGCTTGTAAACAGTTGCACCAATAAAATTATTATTATTATTATTATCATTATTATTATCATTATCATTATTATTATTATTATTATTATTATTTGGACCTCCTGTAACGTTTTTTATTATGCGCGCATTTTCAACTATTTCGGACTAATGTGTGTCATCGTCATTGGGAGTTTTTCAGCAAAAGACACAAATTGACACAAAAGTCCTATCCTTGTTCAATAATCAATAAGAAACAAAGAATAACTCTTACATCGATTTGTGTCTCTAAAACTCCCATTATCACCGGCATTGATGAGATTATTAGATGCTTTCCATTTGGTGACACAATCGACACAAGTGTCGTTTTATCTTTTTAACTTACTAAAATTTACTAAAAGAAAGATAGAATGATGTTTGTGTTGACTTATGTCACTAAATGGAAGCACCCATTAAAGACTGTCAACCTTGGATAAATTTTCGTGACTATCAATGGGGCTTCGGGGATAATTAAAAAACATAATGACAATTAATTATTATTTATGACAATTGATAAAAATTTACGGTTATTAACATAAATATTTTAATATTTTATTAAATTCGTGATTTTTATTATATAAATGCTGTATAAATAAGTACGTATACTTTTAATGCTAAAATATCTTATGCAGGGTGTTCCATATAATTGTGATCACGATTTTTTCACTTCTAATAATCTGACAAAAATATTATTTTGAATAAAAATTAATCCGTTTTCAATCGGTTACACATTACAATGTTAAAAATTTGTTTAAAAATGCAAAAAATCTTTTTTAGGTAAAAAATCAAGTTCATTGATCCTATGTGTCTAAATTTAAGATCATTTAAAAGTGATAATGTAGCAGATAATTGAATTCATCTTGAGATCAAATACAATATGAAGATTATGAAATCAAAAATGTAATGCTCTATTGATAATCAAACTCGGATAACATTAAAATCACAATTTTAAATAAAAATCCAGTATTATTAAGTTTTAAACATATATACATATTTACGAAACTAATAAATCACGAAATTAATACCGTATTATCAGTTTCTTACTCTTAATCATTTAAATTTTAATAATCACGCGAACTTCCATAAACGCCGGCCGTCTTTAATAATATCTCGTCGGTGTCGTCAGACATTCCGCGCATTCCTTTAATATCCCCTTTTGAAATTCTTTGCGCAAGGAGCACTAACAATATGATTAGCGAGCGCTGCGATCTGTACGGAAGAATGCTTCGATCAGTTCAAAACAAAAGTAAAGATCATCTGCTTTCCTTTTAAGAGACACAATCGATACGTTTAACACAAATCGACACACGATTTATAATTTTGTTCAAACTCAACCAACACACTTCGCCTCTGCTAGAGAGGAGAATCAAAGTGTATCAAGTGCGATTTGACGAATTTAATGATATTATTGGGTTGTCCGGAAAGTTCGTGCCGATTTTTGGTAGATGGTGTAAGAACAGGTCTGAACATATCAGAACAATTGAAAACAAATGACATGCATACATATCGTAAAAGACGATACTTCAGGCATACTTGGAAAAAAATTTGGTTGCGATACATTAATTTTTGTCAGTTTTATACGCCTTTGAATATAGAAGAAAATAAAGTACATTTTAGGCATTTAATGCTTTTCTTTTACCGAAAAGGCAAAAATACACAAGCGGCAAACAAGATATGCGCTGTTTATGGCGAAGATGTTGTAACTGAAAGAACTGTGCGGAGTGGTTTGCTAGATTTAAAGCAATGATCTCAACCTTGAAGATCAAGAACACCCGAGTAGGCTCTCCATCACAGATGAAGATAAGATTAAAACACTGATCGAGAATAACCAATGCTATACAACACGTAAATTAGCAGAAATGTTGAATATATCAAAATCCACCATCCACGAGCATTTTGTGAAGCTTGGCTACATAAACCATTTTGATGTATGGGTTCCCCACGATTTAGCGGAGAAAAATCTGATGGATCGCATTTCCATTTGCGACTCGCTCTATAAACGCAATGAGGAGACACCATTTTTGAAGCAAGTAGTGACGGAGAATGAAAAATGGATCATTTACAATAATGTTGAGCGAAAAAGATCTTGGGGAAAATGGAATGAACCACCTTTAGCCACCCCAAAAGCTGATCTTCATCCAAAGAAGATCATGCTCTGTATCTAATGGGATTAGAAAAGGATCCTGTATTATGAGCTTTTACCAAACAACGAAACGATAAATTCAGAGAAGTATTGTTTCCAATTAGACAAATTGAAGACAGTAATTGAACAAAAACGTCCAGAAATAGCGAAAATCATCGTGTTTCATCAGGACAATGCGCGGCCTCATGTGTTTTTGATAATTCGATAAAAGTTGTTGGAGCTCGGTTGGGATGTTCTACCCCATCCATCATATTTACCAGACTCGTGCCCTCTTTCCACCTATTTCTATCATTACAAAATTCCCTTAATAAAAAAAAGCTTCAATTCTTTAGTCGAGGTAAAAAATCACTTAGAAAAGTTTTTCGCTGAAAAACCTGAGAGATTCTGAAAGAACGAAATTTTTAAGTTGCCTGAAAGATGAGAAAGGATTGTAGAACAGAATGGCATATATAATTTAATAAATGTATACTAAAATTTAAATCTTCTGCGTTTCAATTTTTCTTTAAAATCGGCAACTTTCCGGACAATAAAACACATACGCAAACTAGTTCCAATCATTTCGTTCTATTCCTTGATCATCTTTGACTAAAATATTTTAAAAGATTAGACATTAAAAAGTTTGCACACATATCACGTTCATTTAAATGTGGCAAATTGTGTTAAATTGTGTTAATTTGTCTCCTAAAAGAAAAACAGCCTAATGTCAGATTTAATGCCCGGAATGAGCTTCATCTGTAATGATGAATGAAGCCCATTGGATAAAACATCAGGTTAAATTTAATCATAAGTTAACCAAATAATGAAAAATCGAGCCTAAGTGTCTCGCAATGTCTTGGTAATAGTAAACTGATGATTGTCGAGTTTAGTCTCCTCACTTCCGATGTTGATAAAATTAGGCTCATTCGACGCGTTTTTGCACGAAATGAATGAATCTGACAAAAAAAATATCGCTCTGTGAATCGAGATATTATATAATCGTTGAAGTTAACGACTATTCAGGTTAGGATATCTATCACATAAAGGGACATGAGAACATGTGAGTGAGACTAGAATAAGTATTTTCTGCTTCGATTACACAAATTCTTTGCTTTAAAACACTTTCTTTGCTTCAAGAATATAAATTATTTTCTATATTTTTTATTTTTACAGCAGAGAATTTGTATTGTTGGTTAGGAATTTGTTTGCTTTAAAAACACAAATTCTCTACAAAAACAAATTTTCTAGAAACAAAAATTATATAGAAAATAATTTATGTTTTTATAAAAAAGACAAATCCATACATTACCTGTTACGTATTTCATATTACTTTCCTCTTTTCATACATTTATATGTTTCTAAAGTATAACTTCTTATTCAAATCATATAATATTATTTAGTTCTAATGAGAGATATCGAAGAAGTAACTTCATTATGTACACATGATGAGAATGATGAGATTTGGATGAATATTACATCAAGTAATGGGATTTCTAATGGTAATTATATTGTTACTATATATAGATATAAGTTATGTAGGATCGATGTAATGTGATTTAGTACTATCAACTAAATACGAGATTGTCAAAGTTAGATGTTTAGAGTAATACGTCAATATGTATTTTAAATACAATTATCTCAAAACTATAATTGCGCGCCAATTACTTTCGGCCTTGTAACTCAATTAATTTGAAATGCTAATAAAATTCCCCGAAAGTAAATTAAAAATTATAAAACTCCAGTGGTACTATCTTTATTGTACCAAATAAAAAATAAAATCCAAGTAGTATTATTTTTATTATTTTTTTAACTCTAATATATATCATATGTAGGGATGCACCGGATCATAAAATTACCGGATACCGGGCATCGGATATCTAATAGCTGAGAAAGCAATTTCTTCGATATCCGACATTTTCCGAATAAAAAAAAAAAAAGATTAAGAAAAGGTCTATAAGAAAAAAGATTGTAATTTTGCAACAATATATATGATATTATAGCATCATGAATATGCATACTTATTTCTAGAACATTTGTATAAGAAAAAAAATCAGCAATTTAATAATATCAAATTTCAACCGAATACCAGATAATAATGATATCGGATAGTAAAAAAGTGCCGAATAATACCAAATACTTTCCGTGCATCCCTAATCATATATATAAAAAAGATTTGATATCAACAATTAGTACCAAGTTAAATTCAAATTAAAAGATAAAATCTGAACAATATTATTTTTATTATTTACTTAATTCTAATGACATGTATCATCTGTAAAAAAATTTGATATCAACAACTGAAAGTTAAATTTCACACTTTTTCTTCCAATCAAAATAGTAATCATTTATTTCTCTTTCAAAACGTTATTACATCACAAAATTGCGTGACTCAATTCAAGTATTATCATAAAGAATTAAAAAAGTTACAATAAAATAAAAAAATTTGATAAATATATGGATAGTTTAGGGAAGCTCCCCTCAATGAGGAAAGCCCCCCTTAAGCTTGACATATGTTATCAAGGTCATTACCCTAAGTAACCTTGATAAAGTTTTAATCGTCGGACGTCACTCATTAAAAATAAAAGTTATAAATAAAAGTTATAAATAAAATTATAAATAAAGTTATAAATAAAAGAAGTTTAAGAAATAACGTTACATTTCTATTATATAAAATTTTGATTCCTACCCCATCTCCTCTTTCTGCTTGAGAATGCACGATTTTCACCTGAAACGACTCCCATCCCACTCCCTCCCTGCTTGAGGGCGCATGACTATCACCTGAAGCAACTTCCATCTCACCTCTTCTCCTGCTTAGCGGCACACGACTTTCACCTGAGAAGCGACTTCCACGTCACCTCCACCCCTGTTTAAGGGGACGCGACTTCGTGAGATAAATCGTTTTAGATGAAAGTCATGCGCTCCCAAGAAAGAAGGGAGATGAGGTGCGAATCACTTCGCGACTTGCATGGAAAGTTGTAAAATATATTATAAAACAAAAAATTTCTGTTTTATATGATGAAAAAAGAAATATCATATATGTTATTTCTTAAAACTTCTTTGACGGTTCTCTGACGGTTAAAACTTTCTCAAGGTCACTCAGAGTCATAATCTTGACAACATATATCAAAATCAAAGTCATTGGGGGTTGCTCCCATAGATTACATATTTACCAAAAATTTAATTTTAATAGAAAAATTTTTTATGTAAAACACTTAACTGCTAGATATCAAGATATAATGCAATAACTTACAAAAAAAAAACATTAAGAGGTTAAATCAGTGTGACTAGCCATAAAAATAGATAATTTATAAGTGTGGATTGCCAAAGAAATAAAAAAGTTGCAAACTTATAGTTTAGTACCTTATTCAAATACACATTGAAGATATAAAATAAAATGAAAGGAAAAATAATAATCTTAACATCATTTATTGAAATGTTATAAAAGATCAATTTTTTTTCGCAATTTTGGTGTCGATGATTCTGTCATATTGGATCGTATGAAATAAAAACAAAAAAATATTACTGAAGTGTATTCTCTAAGCATTAACTGAGCTTATTCAAAATTCATTAAAATTTAACTGAAAAACTTTTTTAACTTTTGATTTGACTTTTGACATAAATATTATTAATTAATTTATTAGTATCTTGCAAAATAATAATGATACTGTAAAAATCTTCAGTCAATGTTTAGAGAATACTATAAGTATAATAAAAAACCGAAATTCAAGTCAATCTGATGAGTATACCAGGTGTATAAGCTTAAATCCGCTGTTTTTTAGTGAGAAAACACATTTTTTTTCCTAGGAAGCAAAAACAAATTTATTCGAAGTATTTGCCCTCGCTAACTATACATTTTTCCCATCTTTCGGGCAATTTGCGTATACCACGCTAAAAAAATTCCTCATCTTTCGAGGCAAATCACTCATCAAGCCATTTTCGGACGTCTAAGAATCGAAGTGCCGCTCAGCGAGCGCATGGCCCATCGACGAAAATAGGTGATAGTCAGAAGGTGCCAGGTTTGGTGAGTAAGCGGGATGGGATAGCACTTCCCAGTTGAGTGTCTCCAAGTAGTGGACCATTTTTGGACCATTGTTGACGTGTGCGATGGTGCGTTGTCGTGGAGGAAAATCAGCTTGTCATGTCTTTTCCGATAATGCGGCCTTTTTTCACGCAGAGCACGGTGCAATTTGATCAGTTGTTGG
>Ga0157364_1004652_pt1 | contig 13754 bp, 4 predicted proteins | sample AttsexASBM2_FD_111476 | JGI IMG/M metagenome (GOLD analysis project Ga0157364, IMG submission 111476) | Fungus gardens microbial communities from leaf cutter ant in Ribeirão Preto, State of São Paulo, Brazil - Atta sexdens ASBM2 | ecosystem: Host-associated > Fungi > Mycelium > Unclassified ... | reverse complement strand
GGGAGAAAGTAGTGGCCAGCGATGGACAATATTTTGAATCATAAATGTATAACCAGTTTTTTACAATAAAGCCTCGAATTTCGGAAAAAAAACGGCGGAAGCAAAGTTGTACACCTAATATATGGGTATACATGTAATATATTCATATTTTATTTCGTGTGATTATTAATATACAGGGTGTCTATGAAGATTGTTACCACTCTTATATTTTGAAAACTCTTATATTTGACGAATCAAATTATGAAAAATCGTGAAATATGTGTTCGATCATTTCGAGAAGTTATTTCTTCAAAGGGGATCGAAGAGATTGCCACCTAAAGGTGCTCTAACTTAAAAATTTCAGATGGAACCTCTCCTATTATATATTGTAGCATATCATTTAAAAAGGCATAAAAAAAGAAAGTTTTTGACTCAATGCGAAAATTGATACATTGACCCGTTTGGAATTATTCAGTATCAAAGTTTGAAAAATTCTATTTGTCCTTTAATATACATATATTGAATTTATTGCAGTAACTCTTCAAAATAGACACCGTTCACTTCTAGGCAGTAAAATAATTGATCCATAGTGAAGAATAATTGGATTTCAAATTGTATAATAAAACGTTCTGTCTAAGTTAACTGCACGAACTCGATATTCAAAGCATTTTTGACTAATTTATATATGTACACAGTTTTTCGCTGTGCTTAAGGTATGTATTCGCAGAAATGTTATTGTAAGTGCATTCCAGTGCATTCAAGCGCGCTCTGAATCAAAACAGATTACAGCAATTTGTGAAGACATATCTAAGAAAATATTGCAAAACAAAAGAAATTTCGTAATTATTTTACTGCTAAGAAATGCTCATTTTAAACGGTTAGACCCGATTACACCAACGTAACTTTGATTTACTTTGATAAGCGAGGCTTAAATCTTTTTCAATATCTGTCTCTTTTTTGGCTTTAAAACGAGACAGATAGAGTTTTAAATCTCGTTTAAAGTCAAAGTAAGATTGGTGCAACCGAACTTTACTGCAATAAATCCAACACATATTGAATATAAGAACAAATAGAATTTTTCAAACTTTGATATTGAATAACTTCCGAACTAGAAATGTATTAACCTAAACAAAAAACTTTCTTTTTTTATTCGCTCCTTTATCATTTTAATAAATTAGAAAACATTGGTATTCTAATTTAAGTTTAGGAAGAAATTTTATGCATCTAGCTAAAAATAGAAATAATTTTTATATATTACAAACTTTTCGATCCGGCGCTAATGAATCAATGTTCGTAAAAGTATTACAATTAATTACCACGAAATCAGTCATAGCAATTAAATTCACGGAATACTGAAGAAGTGAACTTTATCGCATGAGCATAGAACACATTGAAATATATCGTGTAAAAAATGATTTTGTTTTCTCAGTTGATAATGATGCTTCAGGAATGTATCGATAAGTTCTTGCATCGAAATATGAAGCAGTCATATCTAGTGTCGCCTCTTTTATCGCCCTTTCAAATGATATTTTACAATAAAGAGAATTCCATTTGAAATTTTTAAATTAAAGGGGGAAGGGGGAAGCAATTTCCTCTTCCCCCTTTAATTTAAAAATTTACTCTTAAAAGAGTAGCCCCTCAAAATGATCGAACGAAATGTATTGGGTTGTCCAGAAAGTTCGTGCCGACTATCTTATATAATTTAATAAATGTGTACTAAAATTTAAATTTTCTGCGTTTCAATTTTCCTTCAACATCGGCACGAACTTTCCAGACAACCCGATATTTCACGATTTTTTGTAATTTTGAACTATTTTCAAAATATATGATAACAGACACTCTGTTACAACAAAAGTATCCGTATAATTAACATTTACGCTATATTTATGGGGACGCTCGTGTGCCTGTGTATTAAAAGTTACACGGATTGAAATACAGATATATTAATTACACATATAACACGTGCATTTAGATGTACACCTAAGAACTCTGATTCTTTCCCTCGGATACTTTTTCAAAAATTCAGGTTATATTTCATCTTTACGTCAATTTAATTGTAAGCGGACATAAGGTCGTTTAATTGTGTCGTTAATCGCACACGGACTATGAGCATTAATGTAGAAAAGTGATCATTTCTCAGTTTGTGAAAATTTTCGAGGGAAAGAATCAAAGTCCTTGGGTGTACATGAAAAAAGGATCACTAGTCTTTTTAGAGTGACATCCAATTACCTATGTCACTAATTAAGTTCTAAAGATCTATAATAATTGTTAATTGCAACGTGGTTATGGAATCTTTTTTTAAAACTCATTTATGCATTTTTCAAACTCATATATTGTAAATGTGTGCAAAATAACGATAAAAATAATTTTATTATATTCATTACTCAAAAAATGCAACTGTATTATCATTAATGTTACGAATAGAGAAATAACATCATTATCCATTCATTACTAAAAATTATTAAAAAATGAACAGTAACAACGTTACAAATAATCCTGATAACAAAATAAAAATATTGTTAACTAATGGAAAGAGTTTAATTTAATAACATATTTCTCGATACAATTGGGCGAATGATGAAGATAAGATTTTCGTGCGAGAATTTTGTATCTTCTTAATTCGACTAGGAATTTGAGCTGCGGAAAGTATATGAGTAACTGGGCAAGTGAGTTTCCTATGACGCAGGTTTTCATTGTGTGAAGTGCCGGTATAGAGCCTAAGGAGGGAAGATTAGCATAAAGTTAGCGTGATACCCGATACCGTATGTTCACGCAAAAGTTAAGTTGGGTTGCGACGCGATGGCTCTTAGATCCCTAGATACCCGAGTATGACTGCTTCCGTCATATTTCGATGCAAGAACACACCGGTACATTCCTGAAGCATCATTGTCGTCCGAGGAAACGAAATCATCTCTTACACGATACATTTTTTTTCTGCTCACGCAAAAAAGTTCAGTTCTTTGGTATTCCGCGAATCTAATTTCTATGACTGATTTCGTTCGTGGCAATCAGCCACGTGATACTTTTATGAACATCGATTTATTGACGCAGAGTATCGGAAAATTCATAATATAAAAAAATTACTTTTATTTTTAGTTATATAGATGCATGTTTTTTAACTTACTAAAATCATAAAAGGAGCGAATAAATCACTATAAAAATAAAGAAAGTGATGAAAGAGCAAATTTCATCAATATAAAGGATATAATTATCGAAAGGCCAAAAATTTCAGAATCTATCCTATCTTTTACATAAAAATATAATATTAATCTAAAAAATATAATCTCTTTTGGCCATAAGTATAAAGTAATTTTCAATTTATTGTATTTTCTTGGAAAAGATGATAATAATTAAGAGCCAACGGAAAACTAACAAAATATTAAAATTATTATAAAAATATTATTTTTTAATAAAACTGTTTTTTATATTTATTTTTCATTAGATATGGAATGCTTACTTTAACTTGTGGCAATACTTTATATATGGTTGTGAAAACGGTCAATAAAAAGGGATCAATACGTTCGGTTAAATTTTTGCTTGAGATATGAATCGTGATGACAGCGATGTGAAATATTTAAAGACACTATTCAGCAATGATTTTTGGATCAGAAAAAGGCATCTTTGAAAAGATTTTAAATTTTGAAGAGATCTTAAAATCTCTCTTTCTCTATGAGAAAAGACTGTAAAACAAGGATCGTTAGTATGGATATTGATATCTTTTATCTCTTTGTGTTATTAAATTATCGGGGAAAAACTGAAGAGAGCGTCTTGACAAGCACCACGAATTATTAGTTAATAGTTGAACGAGTAATTATTAGACGAGTTCCTTTTCGCGGTCTTATTCTATCCTCGTTCTTGCAAAAGAGAAATAACAGGTAGTACTTCTATGATCCTTTGTCGGTTATCCATCACAAGAGAGAAGCCGCGATTACAGTCTTCGAACTAATCTCGTCGCGCTAATCTCATACTCGAAAGAAGAGTTCGTCATTTCGGTCGCTTAGACTGCAACGCTGCGGATTGTTCAATTTAAAGCGTGACCGAAGTGTCACTTCGTAATACCGTTTCACTTGGGAACGCTTCTCGGAAAGCCTCTTTGCGCAGTGGAAACGATTTATCAGAAAAGTAACATTTTGCAAAGAAAGTCTTGTCCGTATATTCTTTTGAACCAAGCCGTGTTCTATTACTAGACGCGAAAAGTGGATAATTATGAGTAATTTATTTTAAAATAAATATTTTACAATTTCAGAAATTTACGACGAGACTAATCTCTGTTTCTTATCATTTTTTTTCTTAATCCGAGGAACTGAATATTTCTTATTTTAAAAGCGTTGCAACTCAAAAAATATGATTTTTAAGTTATTACCGTAAGTTAGATAAATATTACCCTATCAATCATCAAAAGTGAATTAATTTAATTTCATCAAAATTGCCATAACTTAAAAAGAATGATTTAAAAAATCATTACAACTTAAAGGGATGATTTTTTTAAAGGTCGTGAAGCAAAAATAACAAAAATGACACATTACATTAGATCGTGTTAAGAATATATTCTTCTTGCCAATATTATTTATCAGTCAATAATTTTTTGTCAATTTATTGCAAAAACAGTTTTTTTTCTTTTTTTAGAAACTAAGTACTTAATTTTTTGAGCTGTCACTGAACGCGAGTGAGCGATATAATAAAATTTTATTAGCAATTTCGAAATTTTTGCTTTAATTGACAGAAAATCTCTTAAGAGTTTTCCCGGCAAGTTGATTCGTAAAAATACAGTCGTTGCACATGCCGAATTCTCGCGTGATCGCGGGAGCAGCTGCATTTATAGGGTTTATCACGTGGTGCACGGTGATGCAATCGTATTATGTACGATGCAAGAAGTGGCAGTGTCGAGAGAGCGAGTTTATAATGAGACCGTGTCATATTTTCCGTGTTTGCCAGCACTGCCGACCGTCGACCGGTACAATTTGCGCGTCTGTGAAAATACGTTTCCGGTTCCACGCGCACAATACCGCAGGATGCAACCGGGAAAAGAAGACGGATTACTCGCGTGTATTCGAGTACCTTCGACCATATTCGCGACGTGCGTATATGCGCCACATCCACGCGATACACACGCGGATGTAGCGCGTATGAGTGTACGTAAGATACAGGTACACGAAGGATTCACCGTATAGGTTTGTAGGAGGGTAGGATTGGTGGAGGACGAGGGTGAAGGGTAACAACAGGAATGAGCAGAGTGAGAGGGAGGCAGAGAGAGATAGAGGGACTTGGAGTCCCAAGGGATACATAGGAGCTGCGCTACGGCCCGAGGCAGCTCGTCACCTGGGACACCCTTATATCGCCAAGTACAGTCGTGTCGAGAAAACGCCATTGTACGTAGAGCCAGTTCTCCTTGCTTCTGGATCAAGAGTCAGTTGAGACTCATGACTTCTACCTGCTTGTCACGAAGATTCGCTACGTTGTGAATGTCCAGCGAGGATAAGAAAGAAACCGAATCCTATATATATCAGGTGATCGATTGTTTTTTGAACTTTGATTGAGCACCTCTAATTATTCTTGCACTGACGAAATAATAATTGACATCACAAGTATTCATTAGAGAGATTCATTGTATCTGTATAGATATGTCATTTCGATTTAAATGTTATAAATAAGATATTAAATTATATTATGAAAATTTTTATTGTTTATAAATTTTATCACAGTTAATTTTACTTTTTCATTGTGAGACTAACAATAAGTTATAAACATATGTGTATAATCATTCTTTTCTCTTTAATTCATTTTCTTCATCACATTTTTATATCAATTTAAATATATCACAAATAATGTTTAAAATATAAAGATGATGAACGTATTAATCGTGTGAATACTTTCCGAAAAAAAATATCAAGAAGCGAAAAATTATTCTATATTTTGTCGTTTCGTGCCTCATTTGTGAATTACTCATCGTTGACCTAACGAAACGTGCAATTGCGACTTTATGTGACCGTGCAATAGAAAAGCGATTTCCCAAAATGTTTCGAGAAATCCACAGGGGCTTGCGAAATACAGCTTTATTAGTATTATATCGGGTATTATATCGGGAATATAAGACGTAAGACATAAAACGTGAAAAGCCCGATGAAGAGAAAAAGAAGAAGAAACATGCTAGAGAGAAAGAAGGAAAGGATTGAAAGGAGGAAAGGATTGAAAGAAGAAAAAGGAGACAGTGGAACAGAGATGAAGATAGATGCGGGGAGAAGGGAAGAGAGAGTTTTATTAGAAGGTGCCAATATCGGGAATATAAGACGCAACAACGTAAAAAGACGAAGGTATCACGAAGAGAGAAGAAAGTGGGAAATACGACAGAGAAAAAAGGAGAAATCGCGAGAGGGCAAAGTAAGGAAGAAAAGAAAAGGAGAGACGCAGCGATAAAGAGAAGAGGGTAGGTGGGCGCGAAGAGGCAGCGGGGCCAGGTCCTGAGGGACTTGATGCTCTCCTCTGGTGCTGCTAGCACTCGGGAACGCGAAAGAGGGAGAGGACGGCAGCGCAGAGCAGAGAGGAAGGTAGGGGAGAACTAATCAGCTCGACGCATGCGCACAGGACTGCTCTTAAGGTCCCTCGGGATTCCCCTGGCATTCCCCATAATATACCCTCTTCTCCCCTAATTCCCCGCCGCACTCTTGGAACTACCCTCGGCCGCCCTCTTTACCTCTTCCGCAGTAGCCCCGCTTGGTCGCAGCTGTACCGACCAGCTCTACAGGACTTTCCAGCTTCCCAGAGGGAAGTCAAGATCAAGACCGCTCGATGCAATTATTTTACGTTGATGATTTTACATTGTGTATCTTGTTATTATAAATCAGAAACGCGCAGAGAGATACGAAATGCAACAAATTATTTTATTTTAACTACGTCTTCTTTTTATATTCTGTATTCATCTTTCGTCTTTTCTCGATCAAGTGTACGTTATTTCTATATGCTTCTTAAAATAAACTCTCTTTTTTTCTTTGGTTTCCTTATTCATTCACTTATGTAATTAAAATTATATATACATAATTACAATAATGATACTTTCTATGTAATAAAGTGAACTTATTTCAATTACAAAGAAAGAAAATATTTTTCTATCCATATCCTTTTTAGTTACTCAAATCTGTCATAGCAATTATTAATACCCAGCGAAACAATTCACGAGAGAGAAGGATATTTCGAGCGATGTTACAATCTTCCCCGTCGATCGCCGCCGCGCTACGTCGACCCCCAGCCACCGCGCGCCATCACCCACTATCAGGCCTGAGAAGTTGCCGACTTTTCCCATCGGAATTTGAGATCCCCCATTTTCTTAATGTCAGAGATTTCAATCTGTCACAAGAGCGGCTCGACTTTTCGCTTATCCGTACGGCAATTTCCACGGCAAGCACCGCCAAAGTTTTGCGCACCATGCAAGTTTAACTTACATTACTTTTCGCCAATGATTCGTTAATACAAGGAGAGAAGGAAATATTTTCTAGATAAGAGATCCACGTAAGTCAATCATTAGTCAAATATAAGTCAAAAGTTGCGATAAGTTTTAGGAGAACAATCTCACTTTAATATCTATTTTGATATAAATAAAATAGTTTAGGAATTTCAAATCTATACTCACAGAAAGAACGATTTTGCTCGAAGTATCTAAAAATTTAATTATGATGCAAATCTAAAAATAATTTTCTTGGATCATAAAAATAATTAGATATTCGAACGCTCAAATTTATGACAATGCAAAGAATTTTAATTCTAGCAATTAGTTTGAGTATTCAACATAATTATTTTCATAAGTAAACAAAATTATTTTTAGATCTATATCTATATATATAGCTAAATTTTTTAATATTTTAGCAAAGTCATTTTCATATGTGAATGCCAAAATTGGCTTCAAAATAGATCTCAAGACATATTTCCATATCTTAGACATCTATTTTGAAATCCATATAAAAAGCAAATCGAGATTGAATATAAAAATAATTACAGCGTTAACAATAAAAGTATTGATGGACATTATTACTTTTATAATAACAAGATACAAAAAACGGAAACGGAAAATCGAGCAGATAATTCAACCGATTGAATAATCGAGTCTCGATGGGGATAACTTTAGCTTTTCAAATTCTCTTTTCAATTTCTTTCTTTTACCTTTTTTTTCTCTGTTTTTATTTCTTTCTATAGTCTTTTTTTCAGTTGATTATAATAAGAAGATTGTAATAAAGTGTTAGTCGGCATTTTCTTGTATTCTTTCTTTTCTTCTATCGTTCTTCTATCGCTCTTTATATTTCTTACTTTTATGGAGTAAACAAGCCCTCAGATATTCCCCGGATGATGATGATAATAATATACAGACTCGAGGATGTTTAAACATTTGTCTTCATTGTGTTGTCGGAAGCTCGTTGTGAAGTCATTAGCAATCCCACGTGAGTCAAGATATGATGTTCGTATCTATATATATCTTTAGAAGCGAATGTGTATTATTTTCCGATTCGTGCATTTACGTTCTATTCGGTACATATAATGTTTATATATAAAAGAGTTTCTGTATTTTTCTTAGATAATTATATCTAAGAAATGCATTTTGTAGAAATAATTACTTTCTCGATTTTTCATCTCAATTGAATTTTAAAAAGAAAGAGAAATGCTAATCTGACGTCTCTGCTTTAACATATTACTTAAGGCGAGGGAGTAATTACTAGCTGAAATATTGTCCCATAGATTACATCTGATTTCATCTGATTATAAATAATTTTTTTCACAATATATGAAGTCGTTTGGTAAAATATATTTGATATTATATTGATATTATATATAATGATTTCTCGTGGTTGCACATATAATTATCGGATTATACTTAGAGATTTCATATGAATTTTATAATGATTTCGAGAACTTTGTCCCATGATTAAGTAGTTACCTCCTCGACTTAGGGGATTCTAGATAATCCTGAGTAAGATGAAAAGAGAGAATTATTATATATAATATTATAAGATAATTCCTTTCGAAAAGACGATAGAATAGCGCAGGTGGCAAAGGTGATCCCACGTTGCATATTATGTCGATATATCCCCTAACCGAAATTCCATTACAGACTTAATATTGTTCAACGATATGTTTCCAAAGTAACGCTTTGACATCATCCATTCTCACCAAAATGTATAAATACTAAATATGATAACTTATTGTATAACATGGTAATGTAATCATTGTTTGGAAAGTTCAAATTTAAATGTATAAATTTGAATATAGTTTCGAATGACCCCCATTCACGATATTTACTTGAAATTTTGTATATAATTTCTACTCAATGTGAGAATAAAAAATGTATAGTGTCAACTTCGGGAAATGAAAAAAAATTTTTTTTTATTTTACGATTTTCATTCAGGTAAATTCCTGCTTCGCGTGGAAGTCGTGCGCCTCTAAGCAGGGGAGAAGATGGAATGAAAGTCGCTTCGCGTGGAAAGTTGTATTTCCTTAATCACTCCGGATTGTAATCGATAAATATTGTCATATAAAAAAATTTTTTTTCATTTCCCGAAATTGAAGCTATACAAATAATTGAGACTATCGGAACTACACCAATAAATTTTTCCCACACCTAATATATACAAATATAAGATAAAAAAAGATCCTCCCTTATATACTATGAAAAACAAGTTTGCTGATTAAAAAAAATCTTTTTTACTAATTTTTTTTAGTTATATACTTTTTTTAAAAAATATAGTTGAAAAATATTCAATTAGTCTTTAAATATATATAATTAAAGAATATATTAATTGACTCTCTCTCTCTCTCTCGCTCTCTCTCTCTCTCTCTCTCTCTCTCTCTCTCTCTCTCTCTCTCTCATACACACACTCTCATTCACTCATTCATAACTATAATAAATACAGCGACTACGGAATATTGCAAATATTTATTCATTCAAACAAATAACATGTTTTAAATTATGAGAATATGAAATTTTGTTGAAATGACGCGTATATTTAACCTAAATAAGGTAACTCCAATACGCCTCGTCTATCAAAAACTTAATTTATTAAGTATTATTTACTATGTTTAAAGTAACGAACTATATCAATAAAAACTTTGTACTGTCTACTATTATGAAAAAAATATTAATATAAATCCAAAATATGTATATTTCGCACTAAAAAATGAACTTTTTTAAACCCTTGCATTTTTGCCGTATATCCCATAGAGATGCGATATATGGCTACTCATAGGGGAGGAGAGGGGATATGTATGACTTATAAAAAATCACAAATAATGCATAAATAAGACATAAAATGTCACAATAACTTATAAAATGCATTTATAAAGTTTTATTGAAGAATAAGAATGATAAATATGTATATGAAGTAACAAATAATAATTACAATTTTCCCAAATGTATTACAAGTGTACATGAGGTACATATTTCATGTAATGCATTTATTGTATTTAGTGCACTGAATTCAATCTGTGTACTTTGTATGCTTTGGGCATAAATCTGGCCTGCTAAAAATGCCTTACCATATATTCCAAAGATACAAGATAGCAAACTAAACAAAGAATACGAGAGTAAAGTACTTGTATTTTATTGTACAACATACTTTACTATTTCTCTATACTCATATGTCACTACATGTATTACGAAATAACCAAGTCTTGATAACCAAGACTAAGTCTTTTGCATGTCCTAGAGTAACATTTTATGTAGATTATAATTTATGATCTGGCGCTACTTAACACAGTGATAAATTCAATTCACAATAATGTCATTAATATTAATAATAAGAAATTGAAATCATAACACAATACTAATATAACATAAAAGCATATAACAGAGTAAGACAGATACAATGTAACTCCTATTTTTTTTGCAGCGTAAATCTCGCCGGCATATTTGCCGGCATATTTGCTGGTTACCCTATATAAACACTTGAACTAAAATAATTACTGAGAACAATTAAACGCATTTAATCTAAAAGTCTAACAACTTTTTTATCTTAGTATAAGTGACATACTTCTTATTCAAATATTTTTATATTTAATACTTTCTTGTTGATATATTATATTTAATACTATTTAATATTATATTTAATACTATTTTGTTGATATATTATTTGCGATTAAACTGATATTTTGAAGGAATCGATGCGTTTGTGCATCTCTAAGGTATGTCTCGGCGGAATAATCGCATGGTTAAATAGCATGTCATAAGCGTCAGAAATTCTTGCCATAGCGGGATGTATGTGCCGCGCATCAATTATCACCTTGCCTTAAATAAATTAGAGTAGTAAATGCGTTATTGCATCTCGCGGTTTGCCAAAATCAGTTATTAGATTATTAACTAGAAATATCGAATTTCTTACTCATTAAAAGAACCAAGTAAATAAATTGCTATAAGAGTAAAGAAAATTATAAAAAATCAAATATTTCATCAGTAAAGAAGATAATTACTGAAAAGAGTTAAAGAATTTCAGAATTTCATTTTTTTATATAAAAAATATAATATTAATAAAAAAATAGAACGGTGTCAATAATAATTTGCTATTTCTAATTAACACACGTCTAGAAAATTATATCAAAAAATAAATATCGCATTATAAATAAAAGAATTTATAATTCTTAAATTGAAGTTACTTCATAGATGTTAATATTCCGTAATCAAACGCATGTTCTTCAAATATTATCAAGATTACTTAACTTAAACATAATAATAGTTTAATGATAAAGCAGATGCGAAAGTATATATCACGGCAATTACATTCAGCCATTACTTGAACGCGACACTTCGAAGAATTCGAAAGTGAAACATAACTCCGATTCTAAAATATCTCAGTAATTACTTTGACCTATATTCTCATTAAGTATTTAGCAGAGTTGGGAAGTAATGCATTATTTATACATCGTCAATTGTAATGGTTTACGATTTTTTTTTTTTTATTAATAAATGAATATCGGCGCATTATTTCCTTATTTGTAATGTTATGATAACGCAGTTCTTTTTTTAGGTAACAATAAATATAGTCACACATTTATCTTTCTTTTATATTATTTTGTACACGTATAATACATGTATATGGAATGTGTAAGCGAATTTTAAAAGAAAATAGGCTTGCCGCCGAATTATTATTCTAGCTTTTACTCATTATTTTGAAGAAGGCTCACTTTGTTCACTTTTTCAGTAAAAACTAATTATTCTCACTTTTTTCCGCTAAAATTGTATTATTTCTGTGTTTACTATAATTTCTATTTAATAAATCATGTTTTTTTTTAAATTTTTTTCTGCGTTTCTTTATCCCCTTTCTGAGTAGATTTGAATAATTTGAATATATAATAGCGGGATTCTTTTACTTTATTACTGACTATTTAGTACAATATCAGGATAGATGGAACCTCACTCCAAAAAAGAGACTGAGATTTCATTCCTATGGAGTGAATTTCATTTCAAAAGAGTAAATCTCACTTAAAAGGAGCGGAAATCTACCATCTCTTGAATAAGAGTGGCCGTATTTGCACTCTTTTTTCAAGACAGGCTAAATTATCTCTTCGAAAATTTCATTCCATGAGATTTAAAGAGTAAAAAAGGTTTTTCATTTAAGTATTTCATTATAATTTACAATTATTTCAATTCACGTTAAATCAATATACTGAGCGGTAGTCATGAAAAGTAGTATTATATATTGTTATATGTACCTGTACCATGTAATATAATAACTTTATCAGTATGAAAAACTTATTAGAAAATGATATTACTTGTAGAAATGCGAAAAACTTATTGTTAATATTATTCTAAGTAAAGTTTTTTTAAATGTGTTCTAATTTTATTGGTTATGAAAGACTTAAATAAACTTATAAAATCTTAATAAAGTAAATATAAATTAAATAATGATACATTTAATTTTTAAAAAATATTAACTTTGTCTCCAGACATGTTTCCTAAGTCGTTTCAGTTTTTGAATTTAAATTCTATTGTATTATTGTGAAAATTTGTTGTTCTCTCTGTCGAACGTGTTGAAACGTGTATTTTTAACAATACGGTTTTTAAAATTCAAAAACACCTTTAGATTTAATGAAATATTAAATAATGAATATATCACTATCACAGGATAAAATATTCAAAATAATACCAATCTCCTTAGTTAACGTTTTATACAATTTTAATCAAATCTAAAACTAGCTTATTATAGCTTATTATAGCTCAACATTTCAAAAAAATTCACTTTTCTCTCACTATTTTGAATACAAAACTCACTATTCTTACATTTTTGGGAGCATTGAACCAACGGCAAGTCTGAGAAGAGAATATTATATTTGATCATGTTGTGATACCATAACCATTATACATAGACCTCTATTGAACCTGGTAAATCAATAATAAAAATAGTTCAAAAAGTATATACAAATAAGATTATCAAAACACGGTACGATTATCAAAAAAATAATGAAAATTTTAATGACTTATTAGTTTTTGAATAATAATGGTAACAAGTTATTTTTTTAAATCAACAGTAACGGTAACGAGTTACTTTTATAAAATAACTTTCTCAACTTTAATTAGTGACATAAACAATTCTAAAAGAAACTGTAAAAAAAAGGTTATTAAAATAAGCGACGAATAAGTAAAATTTAGAATAACTCATTAATTTTTAAATATTAGGTTACATACAAAAAAGTTCTGAGCTTTAGATTTGATACAACCGAAATAACAATTTAAATTTTATATATCTTCCCGCCTTTTTGTGGTTTTAAAGCGTTAACATTTGGCCTTCTAAAATGCCATATGG
>Ga0157364_1004651_pt1 | contig 13756 bp, 13 predicted proteins | sample AttsexASBM2_FD_111476 | JGI IMG/M metagenome (GOLD analysis project Ga0157364, IMG submission 111476) | Fungus gardens microbial communities from leaf cutter ant in Ribeirão Preto, State of São Paulo, Brazil - Atta sexdens ASBM2 | ecosystem: Host-associated > Fungi > Mycelium > Unclassified ... | reverse complement strand
ATAATTTATAGTTATTGGCAATAATTTATAGTTATTGACAATAATTTATAGTTATTGACAATAATTTATAGTTATTGACAATAATTTATAGTTATTGACAATAATTTATAGTTATTGATAATAATTTACAGTTATTGACAATAATTTATAATTATTAATAATAATATTATTTAAATTATTTTATTTAACAATGATTTAAAAATAATCATTTTTAAATAAAAGCAAAATTTTTAATTAAAGAGCAAAAAAAGTTAATTTTACATAAGTAAAAAATAATATTTACTGCAAGGTTGTTCCACCGGTGCCAGATGTCTCTCCCAGATCTCCTTCTCTTCCTCTCAGATTGATTGATATCCTCTCGCACAAGACACTCGCGTAAAACACCCGCGAATAATACACTATAATCGCGTGCGAACTGTAATTTGAGTCCGATAACTTGAACGGCACTCCCGAAGCAAACGCGCGACGTGACGAACCGGCTGCGGTTCGTTCATTTCAAATAAATCGGCACGAGGGTAGCTTCCCCGTTGGATTTTTACACGAAGAGAACGATTTTACTCAATATTTAAAAATTTATCTAGCTATATCATTCAGATAGAAAATTTTTAGATACTTGAGAAAAACTGTTCTTTTCATGTAAATATCCTCTGGGTACTGAGCTCTCTCACCACGTCAAGGTCGTACCCGTGAAAAGAATCTGAAAAATATAATATTATATTTAATATTATATATATATATATAGCTATTATCTATATTACTATGTAATTACTATGCAATCGATTAACTTTTAGAAACGAATATTAAACACACGTGCAATTCGTTATCATTACGAAATAAAGTCAGAGCAGATAAAAGAACTGAATTTTTTATTTATACATAGATGATATCTATAAGATATGATTAGAATCAATGAAATAAGTTAGAAATTAATAAAAAAGAGAAATGTTTATTTTATTAACGATAAATTATTCCAAAGTTACAGTTAATTTTTTAACGGATCGTAACAAAAGGTGCAAAAAAACAAAAAATTAATTAAATTATTAAACTATATTAATTGTGAAAGCAGGAATTGCGTTATTTGTATGAAAGTATTCATATTAGCATTATTTTTTTATGACTCGTGTGATATCGTTCATACAGACAAATAGTCGTGTCGCATGCCGCTCTTCTTCATATTTCTTTTTAAAACATATAATAATCGCAAAAAGTGCTAGGTACATATATATATATATATATATATAATATGAAAGTGCTAGGTATATATATATATATATATATAATACGAAATGTGTTATTTTATGAATATTCACATAATACGATTATTAGTATGATTAATTATTCATAAAGTACAACATTTCGTATTATATTAGACATTCTTCGCGAAAAAGATTTCGAAAAGTAAAAAAGGAGCCACTACTTGTTTGTACGAACTTCGGTAAGGGAATGATCGCACGGTAACTACGCATAAATATGACGCTCCGTGCCACCCCGTGCCATCCCCACTTCAAGGTCGCGCGCCGATCATCTAACTGTCGAAATATTACGTAGTTAAGGCACATTACAAACTCAATAAAATAATCTACTCATTACGTTTTAATATTCTTCGATGAATATTATACAATGCTTTATTATACGATTTAATTTTTTGAATTTGTTACGCACACAACATCTATACCTTAGGCCGGTATTCATAGTCAGACTTTATATTTAAGACGTCTTAAGTACAATTTTAAGAAGTCACGAATCAGAAGTCTGTATTAGCCTCTTAGGACATTACTTAAGACAGTCTTGAAATAAGAACGGACTATGAATACCGTTCTTGAATATCTTTAATTTATATATCTGTAAATGTATAATATAAATTCTATTTATATTCATTATTATATTTAGTCCAAATTGTTTTATAATTTAAAAAATATTTGCGTTTATCTTTATTTAAAAAATGTATAACTTATTATTAATCTTTATTTGAATGTAAATCATCAGAGTAATAAAGATTGGGATATAACTCTTAATACACACCTTAGTTTTGAGCAATACTATTTACTATTTGGGCAGCTTTACGTAATTAATCATCAATTCGCGTTCGTGAATTGATATCTAATTTTCGTAGATTGCGCGACCCAGAACGATCACACCACACATCCATCTCCTTCAGCGATCGCCGAGCGAATGCCGAAGTGATGACGTAATCGACCACCGCGCCGCGCGCACCTCCCCCCTGCCCCTTGCTTTTCACCGCGCGACTCTTCTCGTCGCTTTTCGTCAAGCTCTGTTTAGATTATACCCAACTATTGCGCATGAAAAATATTCAATGGTTTATTCAATTATTCGTATTTTACATGATTTTGACAAACGATATCGCCGATATATTTCGCATTTTGCTTTGTGGCATCTCGGGCACAATCCTATATTATTTGCATGGTTTTTTTAAACGAAGTTTTAATAATTATTCGCGTAAGGTATTTTTGATATTCCAATATTATGTCTTAATTCTTTTTAATGATTCATATTTAAATAAAGGTTGATAAAATATATTATATATGTTCTTTATATAAAGATATATGCAAATTTTCTTAATATCGTGAAACAATCTAAATACAGCTTTGGCTGAAAGTACTAAATATCTCGTTAATCATTATTTAATTTTTCAGTTAATAAATTAAAGATATTACTATTACTGCAAATTATTCATGTTTCAGAAATTCTTTAAATTTACTTTAATACATTTATGCCAAACTTTTTTTAGGAATAGAAAAGAGACCGGTATTTGATCAGGTGCTCTTAATATCTCAAAAAAAAAAAGATATGCAGCACATGACGAATAATTCAAAGATGTGTATTAAAGGTTAATGTTCTCCGATTAATAGAATTTGTTGCACAATTTTTGCTTCATTTTTTAGACTTTTTGCGCATTCAGCTTATAAATATCTTAGTTTAATTGTGTTAGAATAAATGATTAGTTTGTAATAACCCTGTAAAATATATATATATATATATATATATATATATTTTGTATATATAATTATAATATAATTATATATGAACATTTTTCCCGGGAATTTTATATACAAAAGTTGCGCAGTATACATAATATTTTTAATAAGATATTGATGCTTTGCTATTTTTTTGTTATTTTTGAATTACTGAATTCTGTCATTCATGTCTTATTTTAAAAGTAAAAGAGCTATTAATTTATTCATATTATTTTAAATAAAATAATATTCTTAAGTTTCTTAAGTATAACTTTCAAAAAGGGGGAAAATTGAAGAGATAATTAAATAAATATAAATAAAGTGTACAAATTAAAAGTTTATTGTGTATTGCTTCTCTTTCTTTCCTACACTATCATCACTATATTTTGTTGGTATTATTAAAAAATAAAATAATAATAAAAATTGTTCTCTCAATTTATTTATATTATTTAACAGTATTTAGTATTTAGACTTAAATTTGAGAAAAATTCTATTTTTTTAAATTTAGATATAGTTATAGATTATTATTATATAATTAAAAATTCATATAACGGTGTAAATCTTGGGAAGTTTCTCTTTATGCGTGCCGTCCATGTGTCCGCACACGCCGGTCACATGACCTTGCAAAGTGGTATCCAGCATCACAGACACGCTGTCGGAGGTCCACATTATCAGTACTGGTACGCGTTGAGATTGGACCACAAGATGCCTATAATGCTCGGTGAGTCTGCAAGCGGAAGTTGTATTTATTTTAACATGACCAATTTTTCTTAAATTCTATATTAAATTCTGATTGATTAATTGTCGCACTTACTTTAACGCGTAAGACTTCGGTTCGTCTTTTGGTATTACAACTCCCTTCTCATGCTGGTTGATTACATTACCATCAATCATAACGACGGTATCAAACTCGTTTGGTACAATCTCCATTTCATGATCGGCAACATATATCTTTATGGCTAGTTTAGTACCTTGCACGGATTTTACGAAAACAGCATATGTCCAATCAATATGGTCAGCGGATACAAGGGTCCATTTATCGAAAACTACAAATGGAATCACACCCTCGTCCAAGGTGATTAATGCTTGTGGATAAACAGTGCAGATCTCTGCGAGAAAAAGATAATTCAATAAAATTGTTACTTCAATTTTCCGTACAGAAATTTAATACTAGAAGATATAATGTATAATCTTTTCTAATATTTTTCATAAGTAAATTCTGAAATATTCTAATGTCCAATTTCTTCACTTCTAGATAATTTTATCCAAGAAATATATCCTAGTGTACAATGGGGATATCTCCTGAATAAGGTTATCCGCAACTTATCTGGCAGTGAAGAAATTGGGCATAAGTCTATAAGATTTCTCATTCTATAATTTCTGATACTATCTGAAAAATCTTAATCTAATCTTATTTTTCAGAAATCTTTGTAAATTTAAAATATGATAAATAAAGATAAATTCTTTAAAATATTATAAGATGAGAAGTTTTTTATTGGCAGAATCACATCATTTCATTTTTAACTAAAAATTTTACTATGATATTCACATAAGAAAAAAAATTTAGAGAAGAACGACTTACTAGCCTGGCCTTGCATCAGTTTATACACAGTATCTATGGAGAAACGAGTATTGTCCATGAGAGAGTGCCATTGTGGATGCGATACTGGTCTGTCCACAACTATGCCCTCGAAGAAATGTTGCTGCAAGGGAACTTGGACGTATTCGTATCCATTAACCGGAGTAATGATGGTTGTATTGACATGACTCAGATCGGAGGAGTATTCAATCATAATCTTTGCGTTACCGCTTTCAACACGTTCCACGAAGTACCTTATGTGTGATAAATACGATGCGCGAATGTGATCTTCAATCATAGCAAGATATGAGAGTATCTGTACAGGCATCTGAAAGAGAACCATTTCTTTTCCTTGATTGAGAACATGTGATTGATGATATTGATTTTCAGTCTTTTCCATGTTTATGTTATTCACTATATATAATATTTATTAGCATATAACAAATTACTTTAAAAAACATATTTAAGAGATATTTAAAGAATTAGAGAACCAATTATAGATGTTTTACATAAAATCTTCTAAATTCTTTATTATATTTTCTTTATTATATTCTTTATTATATTTTCAAATTATTAGGAAATTGTATTATGAGTAATTCATCTTCTCTTACCTTTTTGTACGTTATATTAATGGTATATTTCTTTAGAGTCGTGTAACGTAAGGTTTCACGAATGCAATTCATAGTTTTGGGAAAATAGCTTTGTTTGTTCTGGAATTGCAGATTTTGAGTGTCTTTAACGCAAGCACCATGCATATTATTGTGCGTCATTTGCTTCTTTTGTTCTTCTGTCATTTCGCCTTTGAGAGTCATTACAATCATCATATCGTCACGAACACACTTATCGTCATCTGTAAATCCTGCTGTAATGGAAATCTTATTATTGGTCTCTTCTTTAGTAGTGTCGATCTTCAAAGGATTCGTTTCGATGACTGGATAGTTTTTCTGAGCGTCTAAGCAGATCTAAAAGTACAAGCAAAAAGTTCATTCATAATCGTTAGTGTTATTTTATTGAGCTTTTTATTTATTTGTATTTTCTAATAAATAAATCTATTTTAGAATTAAGACAATTAATTTAAGATAAGTTAGACATACCTTCAAATTCTTTTCCCCTGGAGTCTGTCTCATCATCTGAACTTTGAAATTATTCATCAGATGTCCCGGAGATAAGTCAATGTTCACGTTCATGTCCCACGAACGAATGGATTCGTTTGTGGAAGCTGCTTTAGCATCGAGAGTAGCTCGTACATTGATCTTGTTGCTGCTAAGAGTGTAAATCTTTTCATGAACGTGATCAACATCCTCCATATTGATTCTTATGTTCAAATCGACCTGAAAAAAGAGAAGATAAAAATGTCGAATTTTTCTTTCAGATTTATTTTTGGCTACTTTTCTTTCAAATCTGTATTTTTGACTGCTTACGTGCGACGTAGGATAAACAATGCTGGGTTCCATCTTCAACAGTGTTCCACAGTTACCTATTTTCGGTAGAGCATTCTCATTCATCATTCTTTGACGAATGCCCATGTAGTATTGGAGAAGTTTTGAATTCCTAACGAACAAATTGTAATATAATATTTTTTTTTATTTAAAAGTCGATAATCAAAACTCAGATTTAACTAATAAATTATGTTTTTTAAAATATTTTTTCAAAAAAGGAACTGTTGCTATCAGCAGCAACAGGTATCGATTCAATTAGATTATTGCACCAACTCAATTAGATTATATTGCATTCTAATCTATTGTTTACCAAGTGTTCTTATGTTCCGCGGAGAATACACGCTGCCATTCCTCGGCATCAGTCATCTGAGTGATCTCATTTTCGCAATCGAAGACTGACATGCTGTATTTAAGACCTACGTCCTTAGAATCCATGGAGACGTGATGATTCTTCTTTTCGCCAGTAGTGACGACCGTGTGATGAAGACAGTCAGCACAGCAGGTCTTGAGAACGTCTTGCTCGTCTTCGGTGATGGTTACTAAGTTCTTCGAGTAGGATCGTATTCCGGTGATTGACTGTTTGGTGACAGGCAGTCTTGGCAAGGTGATTTTAAGACTTTTCGCCTCGTGATTGTAACCGATGCTCATTTGCAAGGGCAAGATAATGTCCTGGACAGTGGCGCGACGAACTGAGTGCCAAACGTCGACAATCGGATTGTAAATCGACATGACATATTCACCATGCCTCCAGATGCGAGTGTCGACATCAAGCTTCAAGCTCATTGACGGCTTTTTTAGCTCGTTTTGAACGTTGTTGAACTTGAATGACCATAGCTGAGGACTCTTGGTATTGAAAACTCCCTGCAGACCCATGTCGGTGGGCACTTGCATCTCGTAAAGGGTGTCGTATAAGATTTCCTGGATATTGCCGACCACTGTTTGCTTCAACGTTTGGTATGCGTCGTCGAACATATTTTTGAAGGTGTTCTGATCATAGTGATTGAAAAGGACAACAAGACCGTTCAGCGTGATGCAGATATCCAAGTGAACAGGTTTCTTCATTGGCATGTCCTGTGCGGCACGAATTAAGATGTTTTGCACATTCTTGTTGGTGAGGTTTTCTACGGAGGTGCCAATTAATTCCTTTTTGACCACCTTCATGATCTCATCCAAGCCATAGGAGTTCCAATAGATCTGAAGAAAATTTGTATAAATCTAATATATGTTGTTCGCATATCATATTTTAAATTCTGTAGAAATATATATGTATATATGAAATCGAATATGCAATATGTTTTTTAATTTCTATACTTTTCATTAATCTTTCATGTATTATAAAGATACCTATATTATAAAGTTTATGCTGAATTGGTACATTATTACTTACACCCATTCTATTAGTAGATTTACGAGCGAATGAGTTGTGATATTCAAAGTATCCAGCGTAGGGCGTACCGGTCAATTCTTCGAGAATCCATGCGATATTCCAGGATTCGCCAAATTCATACATAGGATCTGTATAGTCAACGAATTGTTTAGATGATAGTTGAGTAGTAATCGGTCTGATCCTTGTGAAGCGTAAAATCTTTCTAGCCATTTCACGAATTGGCGTGAGGCAAGGATCCACGGAATTAGCGAGACCTTTCAGAGTAGTCAAATGATAGTTGTACAAATGGTTGTTCGGCTCCTGTGTCATAAGCCAATAGATATTCATGATACGTTGCATGTTCGGCATCTGGCTCATTAAAGTTTCATAGGCGACAATCCTGATAGATAATGGTTGAGTGACATCAGCGAGAATAGGCCAGAGCAGATTGTGAGTATATTCGATTCTATCAGAGACTGCCTTCTTGATGGCCCAGATTGCTTGAGCGCGAATATGATCTGGATGTTCAGATATCGTAACTTCACCACGGATGATTGGCTCCAAGAGCTTCTCGATATTACCCACTTGCACATTTTTCATTGCCATAAGATATATCATTTTCATCTCGTATGATTGCTCGTCTGAAACATTTGTGAAAGGAATTCTGTGATCAATGTGTACATTATTAACTCTTCAGTGCTACTCTGGATGTGATATTCTACTTTCTTTTTCTATTACTTTTCCAATGCTTTTTCCATTGTTTCCTTTATAACTTTTTTATAAATAAAGGTATATACATTTTCTTATTACTGTTATGTTCTTTAATATTTAATGTTTCAAAAAAATATTCTTTAAAAAATATGTTCATTTTTATAAAAGTGATTGAAGCAACTGGTATTGCATACTCAAGTGTGTTATTTCCGTAGTGGCACTAAAAGATTAGAAATAATTTAATTAAATAAAAGAATTAGAGTAGAAATAGATTAGATTATGCGGTTGATAAAAATTCATTTTAAATAAATATTTGTATTTAAGCATGTAAAATTCTTTGCTGCGTATTTTTTATGTTTAATACAATACAATTCTTACTCTTGACATGATCGAAGAAACGGTGAAGATATCTTTCGAGAAGAGGGTTGACGATGTCACTCTGCTGATGTATGAACGTCTTACGAATCAAAATAGAGAAACAAAGGATGCTGGCTTTTCTAACTTGCGGTGACACAGTGCTACCTAATTTCAACAGGTCTTCCATTTCCAGAAGTAATCTCTCAGACGGTACTTTGACATGCATCGACAATTTCCTCAACATACCAACGGCAGTATTATCACTCACTTTATGCTTACGGACGACATTGCGTACGAAGTGGCAAGCAGCGGTCGTGCCCACGGTTGGAATCATTTGCAAGAAGATGTTCCTTTAAAATCATAATTATTGTTTTATTTCATCGCACCAAACAAAATTGTGCAAATTAAATTTCTTCAAAAGAAAATTAGTAAATTAAAACAAATTATTTTTTTAATTCTAACACTACCTTCACAGAAATTTAATACTGAAAAATAGTGATTAATTACTTACTTAAAATAGGTAATCAATCATTATATCTTTTAGTATTAAATTGAATTTTTATAAAGGCAATTGACTCCATAGAATAAGAAATAATTGCATATTACTCACTTCATCGTGTCTTCCTTGAGTGTCTTCGAATCCTGAATAGCATTGTAAACTTGCTCCAGTGAACCTAGATCCATATAGCTCATAGTGTGCTGTAGTCTATTGATGGTTTGCCCGTGTTTCCATTCGGGTTCTTTGGCCTCTAAGTGATTTTCTTCGAGATAATCAGTAGCTTCGATCAACATCTTTTTAAGTTTAGGGATAAGCGTATCCAATTTCACAATATGTCGACCATGAGTAAGATCTTCGGCAGCATGGAGAGCGTAATTTCCCAATGGCTTGTTGAAAGTGATGTCGCGAATAATAGGCACATTCTGAATATTCACAGTCAGCATAGGAACTTCTATCGTTGGTACTACAGAATGTAAATTCAAAGTAGTGCTGAAATAATGAATAAAAGCAGGATCATATTATATATACAGGCGTACAATACAATTATATAATACAATAATTATTGATATAATTACTTGGTCAAGAGGTAGTGAGATTCAGATCGACTATTATAAGGGAAATAATTAATAGTCGAGTGAGCAACTAGACGCTCGATGAGGATATTATTATCCTGACGTTTGATCTCGAAGACTCTTCTGGCGAAAGTAGTCATATCATCCTAAAATTAAAAAAAAATTAATTAATTATAATTCAGTACAGTCAGAATTTAAATAAATGTTTAATAGATAAAGTTGTCAAGACAGAGTGAAATTTACCACAGGCTCCATATGACACTTCTCGCATTCGAAGTAATCGAAGGCACGCTGAACGAAATGACTGCAGTTTCGCAAATCGTGCATTTTCGTGACTACGAAGACGTTGGTATTCTCTGAATTCGTCGAGTTTTTCAGCTGGACATCATAGGCGACTTGACAAGTACCGTGGATGGTATTCTAGTGGTAACAACCAAAGAGAACATTTTGAAAGACACGCTTTTGCTGGATGTTCCCATCAGTCGTTACCTACCTCATGCGTGATGAAACCATGTGGCTTCAATGGAGTTTGCATCTGGATGTGAGCCAGATCCAATTGCAGCATCGAGGCGATACTTTGCTTGATGTTCCTTGACCAACCGCTCTCGGTTTCTGGCATTTTGATACCCTGGAACTGAAATCAAATGTTCAATCAAATCATTCGTCTTTCACGAACGATTTTTATGTCAAATTGTCGTCTTAAGAATTCGAACATTACCTTGCCAGATTCGTTATAAACGATTACGAACGGTTCTTGAATTTGCTGTGCGGCTTCTCCGAGTTCGTGAAGAACTTTGATCGGCTGGTGATGTACGACCATGCCATTGTACATGCCATACTTTAAATTGTTTAATTTGATGTAATAAGCATTATTTAAAGTCGGATCACTGGTATCCTTCTTTACATGAAGTTGCCCAGTAAGAGCGAACTGGGAGACATATTGCGCTGGCTCGACAGTTCCAGCTTTTATGTCGGCATAGTAATTGTAAATCACTGTTTTTTCAGCAGGAAAGTGTACTGAAATATATTAATTATCATAAATTATTTATCTGTCATTTTCTATCTATATTATTAATTGTATTCTGTTTGTATTATTATATTACTTATTTGTTAAATAAAGTATCGTTTTATCGATTGTTAAATATAATAATCTGTGACTTTGAGAAAGATGTTAAAATAATTTTACATTTAATAAATCATAAAGTGTGCATTGAATTATTATCATTTACAGTCCACAATACAGTGAATTAATAGATACGCGGAAATAATTTAATTTTATTGAAGAAATGATTTTACTATTATTAATGTAACATTATTAAATATTCAGAATACAACTTGTCTATACTAATTTGTAAATAAATATTTTTTTTTAGTATTTTATAAAATAAGAAAAACAAATAGAAATAAGAAAATAGATATAAATTCTTACCTGGTACCGCATACGTGGCCGTTAGGCACAGCAAAAATACTGAAAACATAATTCATTACATATACACGATATAATATATTCTCCTTCAATGTATTGCGTATTAAAAATATTTAAAATCTGTGAAAAAGAGAAATTGAAAGAGGATATTAAATTTAAATTAATATATTTATTAAATAATTGTAAAATTTTTATATACATTTGAAAATACTATATAAAATCAATTACTTCCTTAGATGTTTCTTTATTAGAATTCGCAAATTGCAAAAAAAATTTTTTCTTTCTCCTTCGAAACGTTTTTAAAAATATGAAGTTGTAGAAAACAGTTTTCTAATTTGAGAAAAGGTAAATGATGACAATTAGATTGATATAAAACTGGATAAGATATCTGAGCTTCTCACAATTATATTATACATATCGAATTTGTCGAATTGCAAAAAAAAAGGAGAAATAAATTCCGTTGAAGTGTAACTCGCGATTCAAGCATTTATCATGGAACAAGTCGGAATAAATTCCAATCGAAGTTATTTAATTATTCCTTGTTTATTGCGTTCTAGAGAAAACGGAATACCTAGTTCTGATCGATATTCATTCCAACATGTTCCAACATGATAGATACCCAGAAGTAAATACGACTTCGTGTTTAGTGGCGACTTACCAGTAAGGGCATTCATCATAGCGTGGCCCCTGGTGTAAGACTGGTAGCGTACGCGAGATCCTCCCGCTTTTATAAGGCGCAAAGTTCTTCAATTGCTAAAATTCAATTGGTAAAATTCAAAAGTGCAGGCAAGGCGATAACCCTGCGATGAAAGGGTGTTATATATTACGGAGAGAAAGAGAAAAAGGATCGTACCGGTATAATCAAGGAGATAACTCTTTTGGGGTCAAGCCCCAATGCAGTTATTTACACATTAAAAAAGCATGCATGTATATTAAAAATAATTCGTATATCAGACTGATCGTGATTGGTCTCGGCACTCCTTCATCATTCTCTACACCAAAAAAAACTTCATTTCTGTCTAAATTACATATGCAATTCGCGATTTTATCTTTGCATATATGCTATGCATTACATGTAATCGCATCACTGCTCCCCAGTGATTTGTATGCACCGGAAAAGAATGATTGTCAAATATTTTTACAGTCCGAGTGACCGGCATTTTGACGGTAAGATAAAAAATCAGATAAAAGCAATGAGTCTGTAAATAGGAGTATGAGGAAGATTTGGAAAGAGCATCAATTTTGTAAGAGGTCGATTTTGCGAAGACGAGATGTAGATAGCAGGGACAAAAGTGCTAGAAAAAATAGATTAATTGCTTAATAGAATTGCTTAATAGAAAAATCTTTGGTAAGATCGATATAAGCAGATTATACAGCGTATTATTAATTTTAGAATAATTCATTAAAAGAATGGCATTATAATTTTATGTAAAAAATCTATTGTGATTGTTATAGCATAAAAACGATAAAGAGAATATAATATTAGATAAAAAATTCTATAAAAAAAATAGTGCACGGACGTATCTAGGATATTTTTTTTTAAAGTGGCTTTTTATTAATTTTGTTATCATAAACAGCAAGTTTTTACATTATTAAATTGCCTTTTTTTATATTTTAAGCATAAAACGTCTTCTTCTTGTTCCTTTTCAATGAGAAAAGTATTAAGTTTTATAAATCATAACATTTATTTTTTTCTCTGAAAAAAGTATTGATAAAATAAAAAAGGATTGATAAAATTTTATTAAAAACGAAATGTATAATTGCGAATGGAGTATTCGTTAATATTTTAGTGTATATTCTATTTTACTTAAAAACCTTGTGAAAACTTTCCTCATGAAAATCGAGCACTCTGTTAAAGTTAAAGCTCTATAACTAGTGAAAGTTCCAGATATACATGAACATAACGATAAGAAAAATATATTATATATTATATTTATGATGATAAAAAATTTATTAAGAATTAAAAAAAAGTTGCATTTTTTATAATTAATAACGAAAAATCAAAAAAATTTCAGGAAGATTTGAATCTTCTCTTTCTTAGATATGTCCAAAGATGTATTTACTGCAGATAGAAACTAATAAGCAATTTGCTAATGATTTATCAATCATTAAAATTAAATTCTCTTTTATTCCTTGCGTTTCATGTTGCAGCAAAACTATTTAATAGTTCTCTCGCTTGTCTTTTTATATATTTGATTAATTAAGATAATCATGAGTAATTATAGCCGCAAAGATAATTGAATAATTTATTCATTGATCGCATAAATTAAATAATCATTGACAGTTTGATAAAAAGCAAAAATGATTGCCTGTTTACCAGCGGTTTTACGTAATAATACACCAACATGTATATATATTTATCTGTTGTCTCGCTGTTATACTGATTGTCTTTTTGAACGACCGAATGTCCTTTCATTGATAGATTGACAGATTCTTTGGACTCGACTTTTCCTGTATAAAAATATCGAGAGAGGTCACAATTTATTATTTTCTGATTTTTTGCATCATATACTATATGCATCGAATTAAAGTTAACTATATTGAAAAGCAAACTTCATCTGATATGATACTGAAGAATAGTAGTATTCATTTGATTCTTCAAAGTTAATTCGTAAAATAAGTCCCTTTTCCAATTTCTTATGTCTTGAAAATTATTAAATACTTCTATATATATATATATATATATATATATATATATCTCAGAGAGCCGTGTTAGCATCTTAAGACATTATTTAGGACTTAAAATAAAAATGGACTATGAATACTGGACTCAAATGTATTTTCTTAAAATATTTTTAAGACTACTATTAACAATATGTTAGATTTATCTTT
>Ga0157364_1004650_pt1 | contig 13757 bp, 8 predicted proteins | sample AttsexASBM2_FD_111476 | JGI IMG/M metagenome (GOLD analysis project Ga0157364, IMG submission 111476) | Fungus gardens microbial communities from leaf cutter ant in Ribeirão Preto, State of São Paulo, Brazil - Atta sexdens ASBM2 | ecosystem: Host-associated > Fungi > Mycelium > Unclassified ... | reverse complement strand
TTTTCTTTCATATTTCAATTTGTTTTATCATACCTTTATGTATTCTTATAGCTTAAATCCTTGATTATGAATTATAAATAAGTAAAATATACAAGTTTATATTACATCACATTATTTAATTATTTATGACATCTTTTTCCATAGGAGGTGGCATCTTATCCGTATAGGGGAAAGATGCCACTTTTACAGGATATGATCAATCAATTTATCAATTTTTTTTATTAATACGAATTAAAAGTTTAATTTATTGATTTGTATGAATAAAGAAAGGTTGCTAGAATATATATAAATAATATTTTTTCGTTCATTAATTCAATAACATTAAGAAGTTATTTAGGAATAAAGGCTTAAGTGTGACGTCTTCCCCCCAATGATCTTATTTGTTGCGTGAGATATTTGTATTAACATACCCGAACGTAGTAAATTCCCTTGTTGTCTCGGAGAGTTTCTAAAATGATTGTAGCACCATAAGGTGGTACTGTTGGTTCGTTTGTTCCTAAAGTGTAAGCAAGAGCAGCTACATTAACTTCGTGGCCACCAAACAGAAAAGCTCTTCTATCACGTGGCGATTTTCCTGTTTGGTGCTCTTGAATATCATCCACTATTTTACGAAGTAGCATACCTGTTTATATAAAGACCAGTTACAATTAAAAATTTTGAGATTTTATTTTTAAATAATAAAATAAAAAGAAAATAAGATGTCCCTGAAATAAATTTCAAAATCTTAGTGATATGTTCTATTTATCTTGAATATGAAATATAGTCACATAATTGTGAATCCGGAAAAATACATTATTTCTGAATTATAAATGCTTTCTGCCTGTGGCGAAATTTTATATAAGAATATATAAGAAATTCATAGAGATTTGATCTTAAAATGAATATTATTTTTTCTTTAAGTTTTAAAGGAGCTATCGGAAATAACTTCCTTGTGCTTTGAATTGACGTTTTATGAACTTGAACATAGATTTGGTATTTATACCAGAGTATAAAATAATTACACATTTTATGTTCTCGTCCATTCCTTGAGATTAATAAATGAAAATATATATTTTGCATACATTTTGCATACATATTACATACTTCCTTGAGATTAATTGCATGAAATTGTTACATATTTATTATAATATTTATAATTTTTAATCTTGTCAAGCAGAATTCTGATAATCAATATAATCATTTGCTCTTCAGATATGACGTATCACTTTTATTGTATCACAAAGCTACAATTAATTTTAAGCTTGATCTTTTATTATCAGTGATGCGACAACTTTACATTTTTTGACTTCCTCAATTTCCTGGAGATTTCTTAATGCTTTTGCTTACAAAGCTCTCCTTAAGATTTGGTGATTTATTTCAAGAACATTCTATAATACAATAATAGCACAATACCAACCTCCGTTTAATCTTTTTAAAGTTTTTGTATATGATCGAAGTTTGAAATCTAACTCTATCAACTCTATCATCGGACTCGGGAAAACATTTTGCGTCCACTTTGGCAGTGTCAAATTTTGTGCACTCTGGAAATGATTAGATAATAAAAATTCAGATAAACTTATAAATTTATTACTATCGGAATAATTGCTTACCTGCTCTTTCAGTAGATTATATAAATGACCAACTGCTTCCGTAGTATTGATTAGTTTACCGGTGTGATCCGTCAAGTAATCCATTATATTTTTGTACTTATTAATCATCTCTTTCGCATCTAGTTGAAGGAATCGTTGATATTCTTCCATGTATCTAAAAAATAAAGAGAAAAAATATTAAACAAAATAATGAGTTGATTGGCCTTTAAAATTTAACGATAGTTATCTGTTCGTTTTGAAGATTCCAGTCATAACTGTTTTACAAAATTTTGTATTTTTATAACTGATTGCAATTGATTTTTAAGGAATTATAGAACTCGATGGAGTTTTTTCATGTTTTCAGATCAATGTTGATCTACTTTTGCAAGTATGATACAACAATTTTTGTTGTACCGATATTTTTAGTCACGCAATTGGCCATCCATTATATTTTGAGATTTGTTAATTGATAACAACGGAAATTTCTATTGATTGAACGTTATTGGAATATTATCGTTTTATAATCAAAAGAGAGAAGTAACAAAGTTTATATATGTATAAGAAAATATTTTTAATCATCGGTTTTAAAATAATTTATGTTTGCATTTTTTGATTGGAGGTTTTAATGGTTATTTATTTTTCAACTTTAATGATTGCTCCTTTGCGATTGAAATTTATTATTATTTACATTTTATTAACATTGAAAATAATCTAGTGATAGATTTGTTCGTATATATACTTGATGTGTAAGATTTATTAAGCATTAGCATTTTGGCTCGTAGCCCCTTTTTTAATTTTAATTTTTCAACAAAATATCTTTTGACAAAAGACAATAATATGAATACAACTAGGAAATGAAAGCCTTAAATGGTTATTCTGGATCTTTAGTGCTTTAATAATTTAATTCATAAATTTTTATATTACATATCCAATCTTATAAACTGCGCGTGAAATTTAATTTTCAATCTTGAAACACAATCATAAACAGAACTAAAGTAATAATATCACAAATTAAATTGACAAGCAACATAATAAGACTGATGCTCAAGGCATCTTAAGGATATTAATAATCTGATACTAATAAGCTTCTTTAAAATCTGTAAATAATTTTAATTTCTAGTTCCGTTTATTGCGTTTCAAGATTAAAAATTAAATTTATGCAGTATGCAGTTTGCTGGATTGGATATATATAATTCACACCAAATTATTTAAACACTAAAACTTTAGCATAACCATTTGAGACTAAAAATGAAACAATTAGAAATACTAGATTAAAATATTATTAGAGTTTTCTGTATAAAACATTATGCACTTGTGCAGAGCATACAATAATTGCAAAAAATAATTAAATCTATTTCTCTCTATTTTTTGAGAGAGAATATTTCTATTTTTATTTTAGATTATATTAAACCTAAAATAGTTGAAAACAAGATAAAAAAGGGAAACAAATATATTTTAAGTGTTCATGAAAAAAAGAAGATTAAAGAAAAGAGATTTGATCGATAATCCTGTTATCAGATCCTTGTGATCAATTCTCTGTAAAGTTACTTACCGATAGCAATAATGCGGAAACAAGAGGTTGTCAGTCTTGTATGGCACGAAGAACGTCCATGTCGGAATCCAGGGCAAGTGCGGATTCCAGGTTTGCTTCTCGGAGGGCGGGAATAATCCTGCCAGAACTAACTGGAGAGACAGCTGAGTCCGCGGGACTTCGCTAGATCGGGCATAGATCTTGGACGGCCAATAATCCGGTCCGAAATATTGATCGTATCTCTCGCGCAACATTGTCCCGATTTTGTACTCTCGCATCTTGCCTTGCTAATGAGAAAAAGGATGGAATTGGATTCGAAGAGCCGGAAAATTTTACGGACTTTTTTTAACTTTTTTTAACCGAACTGTTTTTTCAACTTTAATTGAAAATAACGAATATTTAACAAAGGTAGGGAATTCATTTCTCATTTACGGAAATTACTTAAATTAATTATTTTAGAGATTTTGAAAATTTGAAGATAACACTTACACTACTATATGCAGCATAAAAAAATAGGGACAAGAGTAAGAGACAAAAGAGAGATAACAAGAATATGATAAATAAAGATTTAATGGTAGCGTTATAATCTAATTTGCTTCAAGAGTAACTATTTCTATTATTGTCTGTCTTTGTATTTAAATATAAAAAACTAGCACTAATAAATAAGAATAGGTATTTTTTTTATTAAATTAAATTATTTTAATATAATACTAAAGATGATATTCCATTTTTTAATTATTAAAGTATAATAAATATTTTCCTAGATTGTGATAAAAGATATCACAATTTAGAGGAATTTATATGAGTCAAATAAAATATAAGATTTTAAGCTTCTCCCTAGTGTGTCCTTTATTGGAGTTGAGAATATTGTGTTATGAGTGTACATTGAAATTATAAATATAATTAAAATATAATTTATATATATTACCTTAAACAATTAGCTTACGTCTATTATCTGTTAAGTAATTATATGTTAAAATATAAGTCAAATATAGATAGACAGAAATTGGGGGGTACATTAATAGGGTCATCACTCTTTGAAAGGGCACACTGATAGGGACAAAAATATTTTCTTTATTTTTAATAAAAACATAAAACATATTAACATTTTTAAAAAATATATATAAGAAAGGAAATAATAATTGAGAAACACGACATTGATTTTAAGCAGACAACATTTAAACTACAATTAAATCACGTAATTGGATTAACAATATTTGATTACGTGATATAATATATTTTATTGTAACTGTTGTGATTTATACTTACATTAGTCAGGTCTCCGTTTCCCATTGGATAGTAAGAGTAGTCGCGATATGGATCATTGGGATAATTTTGAAACTCTCGATGGGGCACTTTATCACCGTGGCGAAATACCTTCGAAACAGAATATATTTATTTAAGCTATGTCGTCTTCATTCGTTACCATCACTGTCACCGCACAGACGGTATCGCAATAATGTAAATGTTTTGTCACGAGGGATCGCTTTCTTTTAATTTCTCTCGAAAATTTCTCTCGGCATCGAACTCACACTTGCATAATTTACAAAATTTATGTTTGCCTCTCAGTGACATAACACAGTGTAGAAATAACACATTTCACATTTTGGAAAAGGAGAAAATAATTATTATATATTTGCAAAAAATCAGAAAAGTATTAAATTAAATCTTTGATGTTTGAAAAAAAAACATAATTTCTTTATATCATTATTTGAATACAATCTTCCTGAGAAAAAAATAATCCTCACTGGTTTTACGAACGCTTTCTGTGTGCACTTGAATGAATGAAGTAAAACTTTACCACGTGAAGTAATTGCAGTTCTACATCGGGAGTGGCTGATAACGCAAGGCTGCTAAGAAATATGGTGAAAATTATCAATTGCAGAAACATTCTCCCGATATCTTCCCGAAAGCACTTTTAGATGGAACGAGCACTTTCAACACTTAATCCGAAACGATCTGAACAACCGTCGCGATCGGAATCAACGATTTCACGGCATTACAATCTACGGATGGTGTTTATATTTCTACTCTCGCCTCTCTGCTAACTTGAATGAGTGAGTGGGAGTGGGATAAGGAACAGTCGAACAAGCTCGTAATTCCAATGATTTTTATTAGCAAGTTTTCCGCTCTGATCAAGCAATCCGATCCTTTTTCTTAATCGTCACCTTCCACGAAGGACACGTAAGTAAATAGCAGGAAACTTACAGAAAACCGCAATTGACGATCTCATAGGGAAATTCTTTATGTAGAAACTTTTTAATTGAACACTCACATTCCGCCGCAATATCTCATTTATGAATTGTATGAAATTATAATTGTTAGTGAACGACAAAGTGAGTCTTATCATCTTCGAGAACTCCATTTTATTGATTTCTTACAAACGGGTGATAGACTGTGAAAAATAGCAATCTGATATTTTTGAAAATGATTCAGATGTTCATTTGATCCAGACACTTACGTGCGCAGCGCAGCAATTAAAAATATTAGAATTTTATCTTTCGATCAAATATGCTGTCGTCTCTGATGACTTTAACTTCACCCAATTTTTTATTAATTAGTTTTGCAAGATAATGATTTAAAGGTAAAGAAAAATATTATCTTCTTTTAAAGTGGCTGATAAACAATTTAAAAGAATTTAATGCTTGGCATTGAGAAAAAATATGAGAAAAACATTATAGCGATTAACGATTTTTTTTTTATGGAGATCGACAGTTGCAAATAATTCCGATAATATTTTGCTTTTTTTAATACCAAATATTCAATAAAGTAATGTTGTTATTTTATAAAATCGCTTTATCTGCTTTTGATTTGTGTCTTTCTTTTTTTCTAACTGGTAAACGATTCCTTGATGCGCACTCATGAATGTGCTGAATTTACGAGTTTCGCAAAATGCTTGGCCCGTTCCAACAGGCTTATCTACATATACGTAAATAACAAAACGGATCTGTGGAGCATAAAAGGATACCATAAAAAGCGATATGTGATTTACGAATCTCTGAAGTTTTTTTCTTGAGAAATTCCTGTCCAGAATTATTTGTTTCAATATAATTGCAAATTTCATTGAGTATTTTGTTAACAATTTGTAAATAACAATTTTCGTTAATTATTAACAGTCTAATTTGTCTTATAGACAATTATTATTAAGTATAATAATCATTAAAAAATTTTAATGTTGGATTAAAAGTTTATAATTACGGATTTGTATATTCGTTTAGCTACTTAAAATTTCAAGACCTCTTTTACTTCATTTTTTACTTTAATTTTCAAGAACTTTTGTACTTCAATATATGTTTGAGAAAGATTTGTTATTATTTGAAACTTATCTTATGTCAAGAATCTTTGAACTTTTTAAACAAATTTATTGTCTCTCTCTCTCTCTTTCTCTCTCTCTTTCTCTCTCTCTCTTTCTCTCTCTTTCTCTCTCTCTCTCTCTCTCTCAGTTCAAATTAATATATCAAACAATCATTTATCACAAATAGAATACAATATAATTTTTTGAATTGTACTTTATTTAGTTTTTCTTTTAGGAAAAAGATATATGATTATTAGTTTATATATAAAATATCATATATTGTTTCACATAAAATACATCGCAAAGTACTTTTTATATTTTTTTAATCTCAATCAAATTCCGATATCTCTGCGATATGTATCGACATATTAAATTGATATTGAGTGCCAGGTGTAGACGTGCGTCAAATTGACTAAATCGAATATATATCATATTATGGAAGTCCCAAGGATATCCAGTCGAGATCCGACTTTTGAGAGCAACATGATGTTGCTTACTTCGACATTCACTGTGCAACGAATTTAGCTATTGCAATCGTATTTGGAATATCAGTAAACGTTATTTTGAGAATGACTTTTTGGGGATCTTTTTTATTCAGAGATGTAATTACATTCCTTTAATAGTATAAGTTAAACTATTCGCTTTCGTGGAATCAACGTGACATGTATTTTAAGGAAATTGTAAGAATTTGGGTGTGTCCAAATGATTCATGTGGATATAATCGAGATAAAATTAAATGAATATATTGTCGCCATTATTGCGTCTCTTTGTGGTGCATTCCGCGAAATCATTGCACGTTTTTGCTTTACTTGATTGCATGCCGTAAATTTTTCTTCCGTAAATCAATTTAAGGAAATCAGGGAAACCCGAGAGAAGGTTTTCAGACAAAAATGACGTTTATATGTGCAACTGAAGATGCCATTTCTAATTAGGGGCGGTATGCATAATTCGCTCTTATTTCAAGACTGTTTTAAGTAATGTTTTTAAAGACGCTAATATGATCCTCTTGGTTTGTGGCTTCTTAAAACTGTACTTAAGACGGTCTTGAAATGATAAGAAATCTGACTATGAATACTGACCTATACATTGTAAATTCCCGACCAGTGCTTATACAACAAAATTGATTGATTTTGTTTTTACAAAACGGATAAAATGTTGAAGGAATATTTTATTTACGTAATATGTATATGAAAAAAAATATATCGTGTGCGTGATCAGGCATATATTTCACGCATTAACACTCGCAAATCTAAAATCTATTTTAAATGACTACAATTCGTGATCTTTTAATTACATATAATTTTTTCTTTCGTACATAATTTTTATCTGAAATTATAAATGGAATTTTATAATTTGAAATCTGACGTAAATTACAGATTGTCTATAAGAATAAACTTTAAATTATGAAACAAAAAGTATGAAAAGTATAAAATATCGGTTTTCCTAGAATAATTATTTTATGTAACAATTATAAAAAAACGATGTTTTTATCCCACACGTATTTCGCATGAGGAAGAGTGCAAATAATTAAATCGCATATTGCGAATAGATGAATAGATTAAGAATTCTAGCTATTTTAATGAATTGTTGACATTATTATATTATTTATAATTAACATTATACCATCGATATTAAAATTGTACAAGAGATTTTTTGTTGTTGACGAATGGTTATATGATTTCTCATAATTGTGCAATCGCAATGGGCTCGATTGTTAATTACGTGCAAGAACGTGCTAAACTAGCCAAGAAAGAATAAGTTTTGCATCAAATGATTGTACTGTATACATATTTACTAATTACAAGCTCATTATATCACTAATTCTACAACGTGTACTCTCACGTGCAAAGTAAGCTTCTTATCTTTAAAACATTATTTTTCGATCAAAATATCTTAAGCATATTTGCTTGTTAGTTCTGTACAAGTTTCTCCCTTTCTTCTTCTTCCTCTCGCCTCTCTCTCAGATTTCTTTAGTCATGATTGATGATTTCTAATAAAATGATGAAATTCCACATTGTAATACATCATCTGGATTCTATGGATAAATAGTTTGATATAACAGTACATTGATATAAAAATGGAATGTTTCCATTTTTTAATTATATGTTTATTTTATAAATATAATAAAAAATATATATAGAATCTACTGTAATCTTTATGTTATGAAACAATAAAACATATCTTGCTTAGTTTTTCTTGTGTGAGGTCAATGCTATTTTAGCACAAGATCAAGTTTTTACCTATGTATTAAAATTATGTGAATAGAACAACTTTCGCGCGGCCTTCATTCAGCCATACCTTGTTACAACTACATATAAATGAATCATATATTTAATGCTTAATCTTTGTGCTTCTATATCTTAATCTATATCGCTAACGTAAAATACGTAATGCAATATTAGTAATTATATCTATTTTACAAAACATTTTATGTTACTTATACCGTAATTAATTGTTATAACAATTTAAAGAAAATATCTTTATTCTCATAAAAAAAAATTAATGATATTTTGTTTATAGCAAGATAATGTAAAATTGAGAGTTATAAAATATTTATATTTGTTATCTGAATTTATTGATATTATTAATAAATTTTGTAAAAATTTTGTCAAATAACTTTTCAATATATATTTTAGAGTATATGTGTGTTTAAAATATTTTTTGTGATAAATTTTCTACTCTACACTTCTATTCTAAATCTGTAGCAATGAAAATTTTACTGCTACAAAAGTGAGTAGCAAAGTTATTGCTTTAAATATGGATTTTCACTGCTTTGAAGTTAGTCTGTCTACTATCTACTCTTTACTTACTCTAAAGAAGTGGATTATTTCATTCGATTAATCGAAGTAAGTATTAATTAAGTTTAAGTATTAGTTGATAGCAAGAGGCATTATCAACTTTTAGCAGGATTGAATGTTACTGCAAGGAGTGAATTTAGCGACATAGCATACCGTTATCATGGTCGTTACGGACGAGATGTATTTTGAGAGACACATATGACATAAGAGACAGAATAAAATAATAAAAGAAAAAAATAAAATAATAATTAATAATTAAGGTTAATAGATTACTAGATTGATAGCATGCTCAGTTCAAAATCTGTCTCCGTAGGCTTTGTTATTTGGATTTGGAATGATATTATTCTGTCATTATTCTAATCTCCAAATTCATTCTTTTTTGAAGTAAATTTTTCACTTTAATTATCGAATGGATTTTCCATTCCTATCTTGCAATAAAATTCACTGGCAGTAACATTGGTGCAATTGCTACTAATGCCTGCAGTGAAATTTCATTGCTACAGATTAGACTATAAGGATATATGTTATAATATATGTTATGATGTATTTTATATGTTATGATATATTTTATAATATATCACATAGAAACTTAAATAGTTTACATTGGATGTATAATAACTAACAACACATGTCACATGATTGTTTAAACGTACACGTACGTTATTAATTTTCTTCCATCAAAATTTTAATCAAATGACTGACTTGATTATGAATTACGAATAATTTTCCAAATGAAAATATCAATTAATATGAAATTCGAGTACAATATGTCTATCTATCAATTGATGCGGATTTTGAAATTAATCATTTAAATGTCATTTATATAATTAAATTAATTATCAACGCAAATTAAACATTAAAAAGCATACACACTTTGTTTTTAATAACGAAACATGTTACTCGTGTAGAAGAAAAATCAGTTTGTATTGTCATTATTATAAAAACTGAACTGTGGGTGTGACTCGAACGAAAGTATTTTTATATTAATGTGGACATGTAGATTAGAAAAGAAAAAAATAAACTGGTCGTGTAGGTTTATAATTAATTTACAATGTTCGCTCTATCGCGCTTATGTTTATACATAGATCTGTATAATTTTTGAGTAATATATAACATAATTTCAATCTCGATATTAATCTTTGTAAGGAATAACAAAATGTATAGAAAAGATATTAAATAACAAAGATATTAATATCAAGAAATAATATATCAAGAAAAATTTTTTTATTGAATGTAATAGCTGTATGTGGCAAGTGATGATTTTAATGCGTAATAACGTATACGACGAGATTATAAACGGAAGAAGTATATGTATAAATGAAGAACAAAAATAATACAACAAAAAGTAGATACAATTAATCATTCGCAGCAAATGGTTAGAATATTATTAGATCTGATTCCGCAAACTTTATGGTCAGTTCTATCTTATTAATAAATATTCTATCTTATTAATAAATATACTTTGACAGTGATAAATATTGAGGTACGTAATACAAATAATGGATAATAATGTATTTATTAATTTGAAATTTTGCATAGAAATAATCAAAATCAGTTATTAATGTGATATTTTATCAATTTTCAAATTTGAATTATAGTTTGTATAATTGAATCGCGAGATGCATATATTTTATGTATTATACATAATCAGAGTTGAAAAGTAATGAGTTATTCGCCGTATTTTTCGATACTATTTTTGGTAACGATCGTTACGTTTTTTATTTATAGCGATAAAGGTAATGATTTAGCCGTTATTATTATTTTAGTTGTCATTCGATGGATCGGATTTTTGCAAGTATTATTTGCGTATAATATAATAAAATTTTATTAGATATAATAAAAAACTATATACAATAAATGCAATTAAAATGTTTATTTTCTCATTTTTTTAAAATTTATTTCCTAAAAAATATTTTGTATTTTATATCTTAGGCTGCATTTTATTAATTATTATATCAGTATGAAAATCTATAATTCACATTACGTATATTACTATAGATATTTAGTACTGAAAGTGAATCTTAAAATGCACTCTTAATGATATTAATGTTTAAAAGCAAAATGTTTAATCTAAATTAAATATAAAGGAAGAGCAAAGACATTAGATAATACAAAAAATTAGAAAAATTAGATAAATTAATATAAAAAAAACTTCTTAGTATAAACTAATTTAGATAGTTTCAAGTTTTAATATTTATTATTCTGTTTATCTATTGATTATCAAATAATGTAATTTTAAAATCTAATAACTTTCATTTTTATATTACAAAAATGTAAATAATGAAACAGAAATGATAACATTACTTTTTTAAAGTAACATTTCTCTACGTAACATACATACGAAAGTATTTTTCAATGTGGCAGCTAGAATTATTTCATTAATTACATTTATTAATTCATTGATCATCTAAAAACTTTCATTAATAATATAGTATATTGGAAGTTTTTATTTTATATATGTGTTTGTATGTATAGAAGTTTTGTTTTTAAGTAAATATTTTTGGATACATTATTTCAATATTAAACATTCATACCGTACATTATAAAATTTATTAAATTAAATTAATTTATTAAAATATACACGTATGTGTGTACGCGCACGTATTACAAAATGGTACTAGACAAGTGTCAAACTGTCTAAACTTTCTTAAAACTGCCAAATAGAAAATATAAGAAAAAATACGAGAAAAGCTTCTGTTATAATTTTTTTATATAAAACCTGATAATGCAAAATACATTTTTTTTCTGAATTTTTTAGTTATGTAAATCATAAGTTATGTAAATTATCTTGTTTCTTTTAAACAGAATATTAATTTTATTTATTTCGGTACCATAAAAGCATAAAAAAGACAGATTTAACAGACTTGTTCAAAATAATCTCTAATTAAGATAAGACCGCAGGAGAGGTTGAAATATATTTCCTCTGTTTACAGAATATATATTCAAAATTTTGATCTCTGGCTCTTGCAATTCGCTGTATATAATAAGTTAATTACAAGAGAAACATGTCTTAATATCTTCATATTGATTCGTTTTTTAATGTTTCTTTCAAGTTATAGTTAAGTAGTTTCATAAACTTTAAAACTCGTTTAATATGGTTTGCTATATCCAATTTATATGGATTTAAAAACATGTCATTTAGCTTTCTTGTTAGTATACAGTGAGATATATTTTATAATATAGTATATATTATAATCGTGTTACAGTTTAAGTCAAGATTTCTCAAACTTCTGTAAATCGCGACCCACTTTTTAGAATACGAGTAGCAAATTTATGACCCACGTAGCTTTAGTAGATATAGAAAATCGGGGACGTCTACTGTCTTTTGATTTTAGAGTGTAAAAATTGATTTAAGATTTATGGTTCACGAGTTTAGACGTTAAGGCTTCAAATTTGGAGCTCAATTTTTTGCCAATGAATAAGAAATATATCTCTATTTTTTGACTGCAATATATATATTTATTGACTGCAATATGATATGTGTATATCATTTATTTAGTTGTTACTGAAACTCCAAAAATTCAATTTATTATATTTCAGCAAAAAAAGAAGATATCAGGTTAAAACAATACGGAAAGTTTAGTACTTGAAAGTTTAGTACTTTCATATAAAATTAGTGCTAATGTTGAGAGAAGTATACTGTAAATACGACAGAAACTCAAATATACCTAAAAAAGCGGTTTTTGCAACTTTAGAATATCTCAAAATCCTGACGTGATGGAACAAGTCTGTCAGATTTTGATTCAGCATGAAAAATTACATAAGAAATGACTACTCTCGTTTTCTAATCATCGCAGACCTGTGTTATTTATATATTTTTATACTTAATTTTACTGTTCCCCTTTGTACCAAATACACTTTTATCAATATATTTTGCTGATGTATGAGATGTATATGAAAAATTTATTTCTTATGTTTATTAATAATTAACTGTCTTAACTCTCCAGCATTCCAGAATTTTCAATCATAATTTACACTCTGGGCCGTTAAGCAAAATAGCATATATTTTTTATAGTTCCGGATTACATAAAAATCTGAAAAAAATTCTGGTATATACTTGTAAAGTATCCCAGACCTTGTATCGCATAGGAGCGGCTTGTGAGAGGAGAGGAAAGGGAGGAGGGGAGGGGGGGGGGAATCGCCGGAAGCGCCAGCGCATAAGAACACCGTTCGACAGTGAAAAAAAAATTATTGCTCAATAATGGCTGCAGATCGCAGTTTTTGAACAATAATTTTTATTTCTCATTAGTAATTTTTCCTTGACTATGGTCTGATATTTGAGACTGAATTAATAAGAGAAGTGGATAAGTGAAATAATAAAGCAACTTTCTAAGGTTTCATAATTAATATTTGCTTAAGTTACCCTCTATTTTCTTCGGTTTAGAAGATTTTGTATTATATTTATCTATAGTCCTTTAGTTTTTGAGTGAATTTCTAAATATCATTTTTGCGCTATAATTGAAAATGTACTATCGCTCCTTGTCTAATACAGGAAACTTCTTGTCTAGCACGTGTTAAAAGTACTAACTTCAAATGCAATTATTTTTTAAACATGTCTGGTTACC
>Ga0157364_1004649_pt1 | contig 13757 bp, 9 predicted proteins | sample AttsexASBM2_FD_111476 | JGI IMG/M metagenome (GOLD analysis project Ga0157364, IMG submission 111476) | Fungus gardens microbial communities from leaf cutter ant in Ribeirão Preto, State of São Paulo, Brazil - Atta sexdens ASBM2 | ecosystem: Host-associated > Fungi > Mycelium > Unclassified ... | reverse complement strand
GTAATTTATATTGATTAATATCTTGAATTTATGACCAACATAAAAAAGATCCTATAAATATTTAGAAATATATAATGAATATTTGGATAAATAATAAATAAAATTTCGACAGGCACAGTTCTTACTTCAAGAGCTTTTTCAATATAATTAGTTTTTAACTATGTATAGAATTAACTTTAGTTATACCCTCAGCATCAAAGGTAAAAAAGACACTTCTAATTTAGTAGAATAATTTTTTCTAGTGTACACAGCTTTTGGAGATTTGATAAGATATATTTGATACTATTTGCGAGTCCTGCTCCATTAAAAGAAAATTTGTAATAAAAATTTACATATGATTATAAAACCCGTTAAATATCCCGTTAACCATTATTTAAATCCTTATTGTCAAGTCCTAATTTTAATCCTTTTTTATTAGATCTATTATTAAACCAGTCTATTAGTCTATGAAGGGATTCAATCTTAGGAGTTATCATTTTCCGTTAATAAGAACAGTCATTTTATATAGTGTAGAAATATCTTGAATGAATAGATTTAAAAAATTTTTAGGATATTCTAATGTTCCTGCAAGTTCCTTAAATTTTATTTTTAATGCTAAAGGGAAATCTTTTTTACGCTTTATTACAGGATATAATATTTTTCCTGTTTCATTTAGATGACTAATGGGAGTTATAATTGATTCCTCTCCTTCTATTAATCCTGCTAAATAATATCCTAATTGATTATTATATTCTAAAGTTCCTTTATTAACTTTTTATTTTAGTCTATTTTCATTTTTTTTAATCTTAAGCTTTGATAGGATTCAAATTTTTAAATGATTTTATTAAAATAGCTATAATGTTTGTAATACACCTATTGCTTGCGCAAATAGATTGGACTTTATCTTCACCCTAAATTACGGGGCATCGCGTCAAGTCTCTGAGGAACCTACTTTTTTATAAATTTGGTTTCCTGCTGATTATCCATTTGTAATATCTTTAAGATTGTTACTATACAATAAAAATTTAAAGAAAAATGATAGTACTTAAAGCTTTAGGATGTTTAAGCATATAGCGATGTGCTTGATAGTAATTTCTTACTACTCTGGCACTGGAATGTACCAGCTCCATTTTCTACTAATGAGCTCAGTAATAATAAAATTAATGAAGGAGGTAATAGTTTGGTCGACGTCCCGCACCTAAAGGGGCAACGAGAAGCCTCCCACCGAACCGTACGTGCAACTTTAACTGCATACGGCTCTCCACGAAACTAATGCTAATTTACGAGTTTAATGGAGCAAAGGTTCTATTATGAGCCTTAGTCAGAAGTTGTTGACTCTGAAGTATTTTCAGGTTTCCCTTTAGTAGGTCGGTTAAATTCCTTTAAAGAGATGCCATTGTACTCTCCTAGGTGTATCTTTATATGACATGATTGACAAACTGGCGGTTCAACATAGCCATAAGTTTAGTAAAACCTTTTTGTTTTGGCTCGATACCCCTTTTTTAAATGCTTAACGTGGTGAATTTCTATGTCTTGTTCATAACCAAAGATCCTCCTGGATTAATCCAAGCTAGAGTGTGTCTTTAGTCTCCAGTTTAGCAATTCAAATGGATCGGTCCAATTGGTGCTTATGTGGAAATTTCGGGTATTTTATATCTTTCCAGCATTTTAAACTTCATGGGTTTTAGTTTTTTCAGCTTCAGGTGAAGCAAGTTCAGGGCCGAATAAAATTTCTTGAACACTGCTCTTTTGCTTTTGAGGTTTAGTTTTCTGGTTAAAGTCTTGACACAGGAATGTCGTAGTATGAAGTTTATAATAGTGTGGAATTCATAGAAATTATCCACGAAAGAATAGTAGTTAAGAAGACCATTGACGATGGAATTGTATTTTAGTATTATTGATCTATGATCTAAGAATATCCATTTGCTAATTGCATTGGGTACTAGTTCCCCTCCTTTATTATAGTTATTAAGCATTAGCCAGTTTCTCCTTAATTTCTTGAAAAGGAAGTTTAAAGTTCATTCTAACTTGGTTAACTTTAACGAGTGTCTTACCTCTTGTTGAATGTCTATCAAAATTTTTAGGGTTAACTTTTGGAATAGATAAATAAGTACCCAGAAACTTTATTGAATCTTCACCAAAGTGCCAAAGTGAGAGATCTTGGTCTTCTCTGAACTAATAGTGATTTTCAACTCTTGGTCAAGGCTTTTATTTAAGAGATATAGCCAAATCTTTAGGCCCAATAATACCATTTGTTCAATCGTCCGCATATCTTACATATTTAACTCTAATTCCTGTTATTATTCTAGAAGGTATATTGTTTCGTTCAGCTCTTACCCCTCTAATCTTTCGTAGAGTTTAAGGGGCCTTAACTTGCTTATAAATTAAGGCTAGTTCCGTCAATTTGCTACTATATTTAACGTTTTTCGATTCACCTTAGATATACCTTTGATAGACTCAACAGAGTTTGCCTTAATCCAATCTTTTACACATAAATCTAGTTCGTGCAGGTATATGTTGGATAGAATAGAAAATAGTATTGGAAAACACCCCGTAAAACACTCATTTTTCCACATAGCCGGCTTTTACTAGTTTCCAGTATAAATCAATAAATTGTTGATCTTGAATTCTTCGTAACAGAAGAGTCTCTAGAATTTTGTGATCGACGTTATCAAAAGAAAAAAGCCTTTAATATATTCCTCGTTGCACCAGCTAAACCCATTCCAGGTAGACGTTTGTTTTAGGGCAGATTGGCATCCTATATATGGTATTAATCCATGACTGCTTTCGCAAAATATGGGTTCATGTATGGCCTCAAGCAAGGATTTCATGGCTTCCTTAACAATTTTGTATCTAGAAGCCCAGAGCTCGCATCTTTCCATTTGGATTTTTATTTGGATTGAACTCCCTTCGAACAGGTTTTAATTAAATTGTCTCATCCTTTAGTGCTTAATCGACTTTTATGGAAAAGCCATATAAGGTTAATCCTCGCTACCTGGCGTAACGTTACCTGGCTTGGACTTGATTTTATGATATGCTTGATTTAGAATTTCTTTTGTTGTAAGCAGTTTGTATAAACCCGTTAACTTGCCATTATCAAGTTGTGTTAGTTTCGATTGGTTAGCCTTACCGTAATTGACAGCACCGGCTCCACTCGAATAGTTTCGCTGCCCCACTTTAGATAAGGGTTGAATTCTATGCCCATATCCTACTATTGAAACTCCGTCTCCATAGGAATTGCTTCCCTTAGGAAATCCAGTAGTTGATTCTTTACAGAGTATGCCTTCCTTAGGTTCTATGTTTATGATGATCTGAGATCTTAACGTGATAGGTGTTGTTTCCGATAAACTATGGCCGAATTTGTCGGATCCTAGCATACTGGCGATGGTGCTACACCCTGCAGGGTTTTCAAGGCCCCCCGTTGACATAAAATGGAAGAACCATAGAGGTCTTATCTTGCTCACGCTCCAAGGTTATGTAGCTAAACCCGTCGTGAGCTTTATTAGCATGCTCCACTCCCCTAGTCCTTTCGACATCGGATAAGCTAATTGATTTACGGAAGATTACAACACTTCCGATACTGATCAGTATTACTAGAGGTAACAGGAGTTGAACGTGTTCCTGCGTCACCCTATCGAAGTTGACGAACCACAAGCATACTGCAGTATAACCTGTAAATATCCACAACCGCGCACACCATAATGAAATGTTGTTTAATCTTGGGAATCTTTAACTATTTGACTTTATGTTAGTCAAAATTTGGACTATGTATTCATCCTATTTAATTAAAAAATATTTGTTTTTAAGAAAGGAGCTTCGCGTGTAGTCTCTGAGGATCCTACTCATCATTTAGCTTTGATTTTGGTTTCCCGCATATTCTTCCCATGTATACATCCGTATTACTACTAAATTGTGCTTTATGTCTAAATTAAATGGTCGGGTGAATATTTTAATATTTTAATATTTTTATCCTTACAATAAAATTGTATACAAAACTTAAATTAGGTGTCTATGTATATGTTAACTGAAAATTTAATTTCATTTTCGAGAGATTCTATGCTTATAGCGAAGTAATAATTAAAAAGTTTTCACTTTTAACGGCATTCCTAATTCCCATATTTGGGCTAGAAATATTAAAACAAAAAATAATAGCCTGAGCTAGTCATATTTTTATAAATTGTCTAAATGATTTCATTTAAATTCTGTTCTTTTTCTATTCATACTATTTCTTACATATTCTGTTTTTATTAAACCTTCTTCTGTATAATTTTTAAGTATGAATAATGCAATTTCATTCCAAATAATCTAAATACTTACTAAAATATAAAGTATATTCTTCTAGATATTTTATTATAATATATAAAGATAATTTACTTAATGCAGCTAAAGTATAATATTCATTACCTGTAGACTTTTCTAATTAATAAGTTACAATTAAGAAATTAAGGGTTAGAATATTTAAATAACTTATACCTGTTATAGGCTATAATTTTCTTGGCTCATTTTTAATCTACAAGTTGTAGCATTATTTTAATACCTAATTTAGTATGCTGCACAGAATAACTTACATCTGAATCAATAAATACGCTGAACCAGCTAGTGTAAGCTAGACTTCCTTATTTTAAGGGTTCTATATTAGTTTTATGATGATTATTTAACCATTCTATTAATTTATGTAGTCGGTGTATTTTTAGGTGTTCTTAATTCACCATTCATTAAAGAAACTAATTTAATTAAACTATTACCGGTGAAACAGTTAATACACAAGCATTATCTTTAATTTTGTATCTTATAAAACCTGATTCTATTAGATTTAATAATCTTATTGCTAAAGTATTTAAACTATAAGTTATACAAAATCTTGGATTATGTTTTGTTCATATTATTATTAGGTATTCAAATATGACCTTAAAGTGCAATAAACCAGCTAAATAACTATTTAAGTTATTATTCATTTTTATATTTTGACTATAATAAAATTTATCACTATTTTTCTTTTATATTTCCAGAACCTACCTTTATATAAGGTTAAGCTCTAATTTATGGTTTTGGTTTGTTTGCCATATCTGGACTTCCACAGTGTATAGGTAAGAAATAATTACCACTAGAGATAGAACATGCCTCACAGCAATATCCCCTCAAAGAACCGTACGTGCAGATCACCCTGCATACGGCTCACCAAATCAAATTATTTTCCTTCTTGTCTCTTTCTAGTAAATAGAGTTTAAAGGATTAATAACAGCGGAATAATACGAAAGGATATGAAAAACATCAATATGTTAAATTATATGTTTCTCTTTACACCAGCATCATTAAATGAGATAATTTAAGCTTATCACCTCCCTTCTTGATTGGTTTAATGTGGTTAATGTCTATTATTTGAAAGTGTAAAAATTAAAATTCAATATATTTATGTAATAATCCACATAATCCGTGTTGTTTCTTGATTACTTTTTCTTTCAGAGTTGGAATTTTTTGGATTGGCAATTAAAGAGTTTAAATTCGATTAGCTTATAGGCTCTGGAGTGAAAAGCATGGATCGTTCTTAAACTTTGGGGTAATATATATTTACTTGCTCTTATTAATCGGGCAGAGGTTTCAGGATTAGCTAAGTAAACAATTCTTTTACTGTCTTTTACTTTGGTGTTTTGGTTATTGGTTTTAATTACACCGAAGAAGGTCAATTTTCTGTTTTTTAATTTGTAGTAACCATCAATTTCAGGATTTGTATAATTAGGAACTATTTCAGCATCAAAGGGTCTTAATAAATACATTTGTGCCAGTTTATTTTTACCTAAGGTAGGATGTTTTCTTCTCATTCATCTCCAAATTAAATTATAAAGGGCGTTTTTGACTACAGATCTGTAATGAGAGCTATTATCTAAATTGTAATAAAGAGCCCATTCTCTAATTATAGGATTAAGTTTTGTAATTAATTCAACTGCTGAAAGATTTTGAGAGTTATTTATGATTTCTTTCAATTTTTTGATAAAATTTCTTACTTTCTCTTTGTTAGGGAATAAAACTATTAATTTTACAGAATCCTCTCATACCATAGTTCTTTTGGAAGTTTTATTTGAAGACCTTTTATTACTAAATTTGAAGGTGTAGCCTAAAAAATCAAGTTGTGTATTTTTATGTGCTAGAGAAAACGTCTTGGTTTTATGAGATGAGAAACAAAGCCCTCTTTCTTTAAGGAAATCAGAAATGGCAGGAGTAACGTATTTGTTGAGTATATTTTTGCTTTTAGCTATAACTACAAAATCATCTACATATCGTACTATAGATACACCCAGTTTTAAGGGCATTGGTTGAGCTGTGATATGACCCTCTATTAGAGATGTAACTTTTATTTGTTTCCTTGAATAACCATTGTTAATAGGGTAGATAGATTTAAGTACTCTTTCTTCTATTCCATTTAATGTGAAGTTCCTAAGGGTAGGTGAGATTATACCTCCTTGTGGAGTTCCATTTATTGGATCTGAGTAGATTCCCGCATCTAATATTCCGGCTTTTATCCACTGTTTAACCATTGCAATAAGAGTTGGGTGAAGAAAAAGATTATTACACAGCCATTCGTGATATATATTATCGTAAAAACCTATGATATCTGCATCCAGGATCCATTTGTTTAGCGAGTAATTAACCTGATTAAATTGTCCTCCTTTATAGTTGGAGTATCTTAAATTAATTGAATTTCTAGCTTTTTTAAAATTTATGCTTCGAAGATTGGATTTAACTGCACCAATGGCTAACTTACAGTCTCGATGTACTCTGAACCCATAATTATTAGGATCACTAGTTAATTCTACAAGAGGGTAAAGCACTAGGTTTACTAAAGATTGTAACGCTCTATCTCTTATTGTAGATATTCCTAATGGTTTATTATCTGTTTTTACGGCTTTAGGTTTAAAAACTAATTTTAAAGCAGTAGGTTTGTATCTTTTTGGATGATAAATCATATCTCTAAGGTATTCAATCAGTGTTTTAAACATTTCTGCTTTCTTTTCTTTGTTGTGGATATCAGTGTCTAGTTCCGGACTACTTGATCCTGTTTGAGATAATATAAGCCAACTCGCATGCGCTCTGAAAGCAAAAGATCTAGCAAGAACTAACTGTAAATCAAAGACTTTTTTGTCGTGTATTCCAACTTTTTCCGCAAGTCTCAATAATTCCATTTGTTTACTTTCTACTATTTCTTGTCCTTTAATAGGATCATAAGCTTTTAAGTAAGTTATAGAAAACTCAGACCTACTTTCTGTAGAAAGATCCAGGGTAGAGTATTTTCTATCAGATGTTATTCATGAGACCTTGATAAGGCTTACTGAATTCTGCAGCCTGCTATTTTGGTTTATTATTAACAGCCCCGTCGATTTCAAAGTCTTAGAAATTGTTCGAGTATCCGTAAAATTACTTACGGCATTTGCTTTTTCAGCTGTCTTGCCCCCGTATTGGATACTACAATCTAGCGAATGTTTTGATGTGTAGTAGGTTAATATTAACGTTTTCAAGATTAGAAAACCCAATAAAAACGGCTTTTTAAGAGCCAATTTATGTACGAGGTTCCCGTGTTTAGTCTGTAGATTGCCAGGTTTTGTGTAACCAGGATACATTATTAAGTTCTCTCTTGTGATGGTTTTTCCCTTAGGACTGATCAAAGACAGTACGGATTCTGATACTTTCTTTCCTATTTTGTAGGGATTCATTCTTGACAGAAGATTGATTGTTGCTGTACCATTTTTAAAATAGAGATTCACTTTCGTTGAACTTAATAGTATCTCGAGGCAAGGTAGGGTATTGAAATATTTTAAATTTATGTCTCTATTATTTCCCCATTTAGCAATTCCTCACAACCAAGGCTCGTTGGCCTTAATCGCATTGTTTAACCTTGATCCGTTTCTATACGAAGATAGATGATCAGTACAGATCTGTGTTGAATACACATCTACAGAGTGTCCACGTCGAAAAAATCCTCCCACCAATCCAGGCATACCATTATCTTAACCTTTAAGTTAAGTTTGGACTATATCTTTACCCTAAAAATTTTAATAATTTAACTAGGTTAAAAACAAATTGTTGCAGCTTTTTTATTTGGGCGATAAGGCAAGCTTGTGCAAATTAGAACCTATAATATATATTAATTAAATTAAATTATACATAATATGTATTTAAAGGTATTTCGCGTGTAGTCTCTGAGGATCCTACTTTTGCTTATATTTATTATATTGATCGTAGCAATTTGGTTTCCTGCTGATTCTCCAATAATTATATATGTTACTGCTTCTAAATACCTAAATAATGATATTTTGGATATTAAAAGTTAGTTTATAATTCTTAAGGGGTTTTCAGCATATAGCGAAAAGAAAGTTAAGAGTTACCTGTTAACCCGGCTATACCTTATAATACAATAATTAGATAGATCTGATTTAAGTAGTCATTGTTACTTTACAAGCTAGAGAATATATATTACTGTGAATAATTAAACTACGTGAACAGTAAAATTAAATTAGTTTTCTATATTAGTATAACTGTTTGTGTTTTACCTTATTGTTAAATATACAATAATTATAAATAGTTTTCATTGAATTCAGAAATACGGATTTATAGATTTGTACTTTTATTTTAAGCGTAGTGTGCCTCGTTCTGCTTTTATTTTAAATTAATATCACACCACAAGCATTGATAGACGTAAACTTAGCAGTCTTATCTGGATTTTTTATGTTGTTGTTCGCCTATTAGCTCTTTATTATAAATAATAGCAATTGTAAATCACTTTAATTAAGTAATAAATCTACACTAAAACTAGTAAGAACTTTATATGATTTTTTGTTTAAAGGTTTTCCAATTTTGTAGGACAAATATATTGCCCCGCAGGTTTTATAAAAAATGTTTTAAAAAAGTGAATTAAATTAGATGTTACATTGTCTTAATTATATACTAAGATAACTCTGACATTTTCTAATTTAGTGTATTTGGAAAAAAATTAGGTTCTTGCTAACTGTTTTATAAAATATTTAATATTACATTTAAATCTGGTGTAAATTTATATATAAAGTATTGTTCTAATTCTAGTATCATTTCCCCTGTAACTTGGGAATCCATAATATATAAATATAAATCTACATTTTTAAATCCGTTTTTACTAAAATATTTGTCTACTACTCGTTTAGCTAATATTGAGGGCTTAAAATAAGAACATACTCGATCATATAGATTTTTGCTACTTCCAATATAACTAGAACCTGTAGGTGTAGTAAATTTATAAACTCCATTAGCATTCTTAGCTACATATGCTATTTTTATACGATTGTAATAAGCGTTAGGAATGAAAACCTTAGTGTATCCGTGAGGTTCTTGTAGATATTGATTCACGTTATATGTATTTTTAGGCCTACTATCTTTAATGCAGTGTTTTATAAAGTGACTACTAATTTGCATCAAATTTTAAATTTTATTGTATTGGATCATAACCATAAAGAAAAGTAGAGTCAGCCTTAATCAGAACTGCTCTCCGAACCGTACGTGATAGTTTCCCATCATACGGCTCTCCACGTCAAGACATATCAAATACATGGTTGTGGTTGGAAATTTAAAAATATCTTGTAAGCTGTAATAAACCATTTATGATTTACCTTCTCCTCGATATATAAACTGCATATCAGAGTGGTTTAACTTACCTCGATAAATAAGATCGTGAGGATATTAAAAAAGAGGTATTTGGTTTATATTGATTAAACCTTTCCATTGACCATATGTTACCTATTCTTATTTTGGTTAAATTTAACACGATTTTTGTAACCTTCGACCTTTTCACTCGTTAAAAACAGCGCATTTTTACATGTTGTTATTAAGATTTTGGTCTTATATTTATAGAGGTTTTTGAAATTATGGTGTTTGCGCACTTTAGATTCCCGAGATGATAGGGAGATATTTGTAAGTATAAATAGACTCATGTTTTCGGCTATGTTAGCTCTGAACCAAATTTATTGATTGCCTTTTTCATTGTTTTTAGTTTTATTTTTCGGCTTAGAGTTAGCCCTTAGTTTTAAAAATATGGCTAATAACTATTCGGCAAATTAATAAGTTGTCACCAATCCTGTTATCTTACTGTTGTAAAATCGGACGTTGTCGTACTGTGTAAGGTGATCCTTGTCGCTTGTACCTTTTGATAGAATTGTCGCTTTGTGCTTTCGTATAGCGAATCCATTATCGTTCATCTTTTCTAAGAATAGTGCGTTAGGACCATCGACTGCTTTTGGTATAGTAGTGATTATTTTGGGTTTCCTGATTCTCCTTTGTACGATTTGAAATTAGAACAGTTATCTACTTTCTAGAGTTTAGGAACATAAAATCATTTCTAGTGTTAATGATACTAGTATCCTGCCTCGTTGACCTCCAAATGCTTAATTTAGTGTGATTTTGTCTTTAAGAGATTATGCGATTTTTCTAATGGATACAAGAAGGATTAAGCCTTATTTAGCGTCTTAAGTCTTCGTCAATCCTGTATAATTGACCATTTAACATTATATCCTTGCGCTACTTAGGCTAGATTGTATACTTTGTAGTAATTTATTTGTTCTACCTGTCTTACGTAAGCTGCTTTTAGTACTTACTTCATCCCATGATTTTCTAGATATTTGTATAGTTTATATAGAACTATATCCCCTTACCAAAGTTGCCAATTTTAGTATTAACTGTTTGTCGTTTTTTATTCCTGCTTTCACCCTATATCTACTAAAGTTATGGCACAAGATATTCTTTCTTGTAGGCTGTCTAACCATTTGCTAAGCTTACTCCCCCAATTTATTTCCCGCGTTTTTCGACCAGGTATATTTCCATTGGAGCTTTGACTAAAGTATGCTTCATTTTGCGCGTTATTCAGTACCTGTAAGGCTTTTGTACGATATTTTATATCAGGCTCGCAGTAATGAAAGCTCTTAATTATCCAGATTTATTTGGAATTAGGATTTATCTAGCTGGGCTTAATATAACTTATCATATACCGCTTTTTGTCTTACACTTTGTTGCGTGATAATTTTAGACCTTTTTTATGCACTCATTTTACATGGCTTACTGTGGTTTAGATAATATAAAGTATGTAACATATTAGAATCGTTGATAATTCCGTTAAATTTTCCATTTGTATCCTTGTATTTGTTAACTCACGACTACTCTATAGAGTTGCACTTGTTGATGCTGAAAATTTCGCCGTTGTTTGTAGTTCTTGACGCTGCCACCCTTTTCGCTGTGGATTGCGATACTATGATGGCTCCGTGCCCGCATTCTTTGTATTATTTTAGAAGAGGCGGTTGCATCCCGAGTTCCTCCTTTACCTTGATTTGAGGCTTTTATTCCCCCAGGCTATCTTGTTTAGGTGCTTGCGCATTTTTATTCCCATTATTGGGACTCGTCTTATCCAGTAGGATGATACCATCGTTCATGATACCGTTGATACCCTTCGCTCCTTATGCCGGAGTTTATTTAAGCTAACCAAGGACTTATTGTTACCTTTTATGTCCCGTGTTACCCACGATTTGCGTATCAAGTTTCTTATCGTCACCTTGCAAGTATGCTTTCCAATGTTCTTTGTCGTTATGCGTACTGACAGGATGAACATATCTATACCCTACTACAGCGCTAATACTCTTATTAGGTTATATTAGGCCAGGCAGGAAAGCTGTGTGATGTATAATCTTTTTAATTAACATTCCTACTACACACAAGTTTGTCCCCTGTAAGACTAAACTACAAGTATTAATGGAGTGAAACGGCGTACTCATGATAAATGCATGGGCTGAGATTATAACGTTGAATAGCTGATGATCTCCTTGTAAGAATTGTACTCCAGGAGATGATAATTCTAATCTAATTAATACTGAAAATGCTGTTCCAATCATACCGGCAAATACCGAAAAGATTAAATAAAGAGTTCCAATTTCCTTAGCATTAGTAGAATTTAGCCAATTCATGATGTAATATGCTAATGACTAATTCGTCTTAAGTGATTAATAAATTGTTGTAAATGCTATTTAAATTTATAGTTAAATATAATTAAAACATAGATTTTATTAATACTTTTAGTATTTTATGTGCTATTAACTTGTTATTTATTAGACTCAATTTATATACCAAATTAAGAAATATCCTTTTTGATTATTATTATTTTGAAAAAAGAAACAAAAATCAGATATAAAAATATTTAATTTATAATATATACTTGTTATTTATTTTAAGAATGGCCTAATATTTAATAGGTAGCTTAATCCATTCCATAGTGTAGCTTAGCTATAAGATATTGACCCTTTTGTAGATTGATATGACTTAGCTATTTACTATAGACCTTTTAATCATTACCGCTAATTATATTTTTACTTTTAAAGGCTTATTTACATGGACTTATTAATAACTTTATTGTAACTTCGCTTAGAGGTTAGTTTATTTTATTTAGAAATAAGTTATAAAATATTTTATGAAAAGATGAAGTTAGTAATCATTGTTCCGCGCATCCACAAAATAACTTCGATTTATAATTTTCTTGCTTTATTAAGATCGCATTCAATATTCAATATTCAATATTCAATAACCATCGTTAAAATTTATTTTAAATATTTAATAAAAACTTGAAAAACTTACGTTAATTTTTTAGATATACCTTGTTGCACACTTACCTTTGTAAACATTGAACTTTATTAAACTTTATTTGTAGAATTTGGCTCACCTTATTTTGTGCTAAAGACTTCCATACATAGTTTGTTATTTAAACCTTTAGTTTTAGATTGTATTATTTGGCGTTGTTATACTTTAGATTTATTTGTTGACTTGCCTATTTGTATTAGGTTAGCTGCTAATTTTGGTAGATTTTGGCCATTTTTTAGAAAAATTTGTATATAAGTATTTAATTGTATTTAATAATTAGAGAAAAAGATTAACTTTAGATTAGCCTTAACCATATTGCTTAATTAGAAAGATGGGATATTTAGAAACGATCCAACTTTTACTTTTTGTTTTGGTAGAAATTAGGTAAGCAACTCATATAACTTGTAGTTAACTTGATTTTTACTATATTATTTTAGTATTTGGATACTTTTTATCCCGATTATTTTAGACACTTTGTGTAGATATTTTATTTATTAATTCATATAATTTTACTGTAATTTTTATAGCTTGTTAATACAATTATAAAATATCAAGATAAATGGTATAAAACCATATCCAAAGGAATGATAGAGGTAAAAACTCAATTGTATACTTTACAACAGACCGATAATAAAAGGGAGTTGTTATATAATAAAAATGAAGAGTTAATAGGAACTAGAGCGTATACAGTAAAAAATAATGAACTTATTTAACTTAGCAAGCATTAATTAATAATAGTTGTTTAACCTTATTAATAACCATAAACCCCCTATCAATATAAAATATTAATTAAAAAACAAAATAATTAAATAAATTAAAATTAGGCATGATGTTCAATAGTTTATTTAAAACCTTCGTAACCCAAAATAACAAAATTTTACACAAATAAAAAATAAAATAGGCAAGATGTTCAATAGTTTTAATATTTGATGATCGTCACCAAAATGCGTTAAATTTAAAAAATAATCTTGATTAAATTATAAAGTCAGGCTTAATTTACAATATAAAAAACGTGTATAAAAAATGGTTGAACAAGAGTTTAAAAAAATCTCTTAAAAAGTTAGTCTTAAAATAACTAAAAATCTTTATTGTATATTAGTTTGATAAAAATTAAAAACTTTATTTAAATAAGGCTCCATGGG
>Ga0157364_1004648_pt1 | contig 13758 bp, 11 predicted proteins | sample AttsexASBM2_FD_111476 | JGI IMG/M metagenome (GOLD analysis project Ga0157364, IMG submission 111476) | Fungus gardens microbial communities from leaf cutter ant in Ribeirão Preto, State of São Paulo, Brazil - Atta sexdens ASBM2 | ecosystem: Host-associated > Fungi > Mycelium > Unclassified ... | reverse complement strand
ATATATATGTAACAATAATTGATAAGTCGATGTGTTGCTCGCTCTTGTATCACTTATTCATTTTCTCATTTTAATGTTTACGTAACAGACACAGGAAATGGTGAAGTAGTGCAAAGAAAAAATTCAATTTTATGAAATAATAGCTTTGAGTTATTGTTTGAGCAAAATAGAGAGTATATCTATAACGGGAGAATTTTTTTAATTAAAACTCCCATTTTTCATTACATATTCTTGTAGCTCATCTCGAGAATTTTTTAAAACACTAACAAAATTTGATAAGGTATTTCAATTTATTTATATTTATTTATATAAAAACTTGACTTTTTGATAACTGTATTTTTACGCACTCTTATTAGTACTTTTATATACAGAATGAGAACAATTCCTAAATAATTATACTATGTGTGTAATTTGTATGTATGCAAATTTATTTCTGTATTTGTAACAAAAGGAGAGAAAATTTATATATATGAAGAATACCTTAGCTATACGTATTTCCATAGTTTGAGTATTTGCACTGACATTGCTTCTTAAACTTTCGACATTCATTTTCTTTGCTTGTTCACGAAGAGCTTTCTCGTGATCAATAACGTGGTTGACAATTTGACTATAATAATATATGATAAGTGACATTGGTATACAATAAGAAAAGGTAAATATCGTGGCCACAAAATATTGTATTTCTGGAGTATCTGTCAAATAATCAAAAGTGCAGCTTGTCAAGAAACCTTCAGGCACAAACCGACCCCAAACATGCATTATTGGCATCAAGGCCCATGGAATTGTGTACGCCCAGATAAGTACAATAAAGAGTATCACTTGACCGCGAGATAGTTTTCCATCAAGTGGTCGAGCTATAACACTAATTTTATAACATTGTAACGTATACATGTAATTATATCATTAAAATTATATCATTAGCAAGTCATATAAGATATTCCCAGATTAAATCGCCAAATTTAAAGTGTGAATTTATAATCTCAAAATAAACAATTTTCATTTGGAAACTTTCTTTGTAATCGACTTTTTAAATTACAGAACTATAGAAATTAACAATGTCGAGATAGTCCAAGTTCACTCTCTAATTTTATTGTTTAATAATATAATTATTAAATATTTTGTTTTAAAACGGAGGATATGCAAGAATATGAAGAAAGAACCTCATAAAAATATTTTGGAAATGTATCCCCGATTAAATTAGCTGGAATTGAAGTACGTTTTCGATGCTCCGAATAAAAGTCTTAAATCATTAATAAATCATTAATCAATCACTAATAAATAAATATTAATAATTTTCAAATTTTTATGCTCAAACATAATCTGAATAATTTAAAATCCTAAAATTTAAAATTTTTTACTGTTTAAATTTAGAATTCAATCTTGGAATTTATTTACTTTTCAATTACGTAAAACTTCGTAGTTGTCATATATATATTAATAAACTTTTTACTTGATATTTATACCTGTATCTGTCATACGCTATAGCAGCATTTGTCATACCAGCTCCAATTCCACTAAGCGAACCGATAAAAGCAAAGATTTGACATCCTAAATGACCAGTAGCAAATCCGGTATTAAAGGAATTATATATAAATATTGGTGCCTTGATCATCATGAAGAAATCGCAAAATGCCAAATTCACCACAAACAAATTTGAAGATGTTCTTAATGATTTGGCTCTACAGAGAAAAGAAGATTTTGAAAGATAAACAACACGCTTAGTATATATAATGACATGCTAAATTTTAGCATAAATTATAATGTAAGAATTAATAAACTAACATGTATCTATTAAGAATTTACAATTAAATAAATAAATTTTAATTCCAAAAAATAATGCTTATTAAAAATTGAAATTTATATTACACAACATTATTATGTAAGTTAAGCAATATTTATTGTTAATGTTTAACTGTATGTGTAACTTACGAGCAAAATATCCAGATAACAAGTCCATTTCCGAGTAATGCTACAAAAGTGAAAATTATGTATACAATGGCTAATAAATAATGAAGAGAAGGATTGGGTTCAGGATAGATCAGCCAATGTTCTGGTATATGAATCAGTTCTTCAGCAGGGACGTTCCATCCAAGCAATCGTATTGGTTCTGCTGATAGAACTCTTGCCTCCCAATGAATACTTTCGTTCACCATGTCGATTTACTAATTTCAGACTCCACTTCACTTCTCTATAACGTCGAATCTTTATATGCATCGCGGTAATTCAAATTTGTGAAATCTAAATCCATTCAAATCCAAGCTTAAATGGCTTCCGAAGAAGATTAGTCGAAGATAATCTTCAATTTGCTGATAGGCACTATATATATGCTACTATGTTACGTCAGTTAACTATAAACTATATATTTATCAGTAACAGAACCCATATTAGAACGTTGATTGTGATCGAATAGTTTTTGAGGTCAAATTCTTCGAGTAAAAGAATACGTAAGTCTTTATAAAATTTATTTTGCAAAACTATTAAATATAAGTATAGCTATTAAATATAAGTATTTAAATAATTTATGTGCATAATTAAATTTATTAATATAATAACAAGATTCATATTAATACGTAACAAGATCCTATTTGTATTAAAATACATATATTACAACAATACAACAATAATATATTATAAAAATAAAGAATGATTTATAAAGAAATAATTAATGTTAACGCGATAATGGTATTAATAATACTAATTAGTATACACAATATTAATTCGTTTGTGTGTGTGTGTGTGTGTGATTATGGATTACATTAAATTCTAAAAAGTTAAATATTATTTCTTTTCACATTCTCTGCCATCTCTCTCGGCAGATTTATCGGTCAAAGTATAGGCTGGTAAATAAAACGAAGGATTATTAGGATCCTTTAACAACGGATTTCGTATCGTAGTATTTCTATTGCCAATACTCGTATATCCTTGATCATAAAGTGAGCAATAAGGAATATTGTGCTTTAATAAAAATGTCCATACTTGACTGTAGGACCAATGTAAAATGGGATTTACACGCATCAATTGTGGCCAATTCGGATCAGTGAGTGTAAATGCTCGTAAATTTTCGGAACCTGGATCACCTTTTCTCGTACCCATAACAGCTGCTTTCAAATAATGTTTTTTTTCCAGTAATGCAAATAATGCGGATTTGATCGGTCGTTGCATCCGTATTATTTCCAAACCATAATATCGAGCAGCTGATTCCACAAATGCTTCTACCTACATGTACAGAATATCAATAGATATGTATTCTATTTGAAAAAGGATTCAAGATAGGATCAATTATAGGATAAATGATATATCTACTATTTTAAAAATTAAAAAACAATTAAAAAAAGTACTTAATAGCATAAATGAAAAAAATCAATCTGTCAGTTATATTTTTAATTTTGGTAAAAAGTGACTTGATTATATTAGGTGTAGTAAAAAGAAATTCATTATTTTTTCATTCAATTTCATGCAAAAATAATGGATTTCTTTTTACTACACCTAATATTTATCAAGTTTATAAAAACAAAAGATTCTTATATATATATATATATATATATTTTTAGTCTGATATACAAAAAATATATTTATGAATGAGTCGCCAGAGAAACGGGTGTACTCTACGCATTTTTCTTCCAACTTTTCATAGTCAAATCTTGACTATGAATTCAATTCCTTAATATGACAACGATAGTGAGGGTAAATAGATTAAGAAGTAATCACTACAATTTGAATTACAGTCTTTATAGCAAGAATATTGTCTTTTCTCCAACTTGCGGATATTCTTGTCAGGATGTAAATCATATCTTTTTTATGTTATTTCTCATATTCGCAATAAATTAGAGACTGATAAGTATTTGTTTGATTCAAATCCAGGCTATACACAAAATATATTTCCTTTTCTAGTTAATCCCCATTCTAAATTGTGCCAACTTATTTAAGCTTTCATGAAGATATGCTAGATACAGCTTTTAATTTCCCTTCCCGTTCTTTGGATACGCAACTGTCTCGCCAACGCAGGCACCGAGTAGGGACAAGAAATTTGCCATCATAAAGATTGATTTTTTGCCCAAAAAATCACTTTTTGAATCCGGGCTGATTTAACGTAGATAGATTCATTTAATAAGAGATCGCGATTACTTCAAAAAGAATTGCGTTTATCTTTATTTTCAGAAAACATAACTGTTGAGAGTATGTTCTCACTGCATTTCGAAACGTTTTATAGTAACTAGTAACTAAAAATGAATAGTTCGCGATGTTCACGTATGCTTTCAGCACATTGTATCACACATTTGTATCTTCTTTTCTCAACAATTTAATCAAATTTTCATTACTGCAGGTATACGTCCAGGGTACATCATTTTATTCCTGACTCACTGAATATTAAACAAGAATAGAATATTTTGATGCACGCGGAGTTAAAGTTGCATTAAAATTTCCGAATGCAGACAGCAATCCTGTCTAATTAGCAGTTGTAATTTTTTAATGGCGTAACAGTATGCAACAGATTACGTTCACACATCACCATTAATTGAGTTTCATTATTATATCTGTAATTATTAACTAATTACTGGATAAACTGTATAAATGTTAGTTAAATCCGATTTTGATGATGTAATACCAATTGTTATGAAACCGAATTAATTGCGTTTATGTAGTTAATAACTACGTATGTTATTTTGTATGTGAGTGTGTATTTAGATTTTTAAATTAAAATTATTTAACTTAGAGGAAAATTAGAACGATGTTTTATTGCTTAAGGTTAAATTGCTTTTGTTAAATTTATACTGTCATACTAAAAAAATATCCTTTGAATCGATTTCCAACAGATCAATTCATTTAGTACAGACTTTTTAATGGATCAAATTCAATCGGTCTGAATCCATTCAGAATTCAATTCAGTAACAGAGATAGCGCATAGTGCTTGTGTGAAAAAGAATATATTTTCGTTACATCTTTTATTATCTATTTAATGGTTAGGACTCTTACCTCCGGAAAAGAATCGTCTGTTACATATAAGCACAGTAAAGATGAAATATTACGCAATTTAGCAATGGTAGCAGCTAAATGCAAAACTACTGTGCAATCCTTACCACCATTGAAACTAATGAAAATTTCATTTTGATTATATCTATAAAAAACAAATAACAGGTTATTAATAGCGGCAATTTATATGAGGCTCTTCTTTAAATCCTTCAAAACAAGTTTTAAACATTTAATCAATGCATTTTAAAACTAAAAAATTAGAGACACTTGATTGAGAGGATGCTTCTGTTCAGTAACTACGGAAGTAAAAATACGTGCGCTAACCAAAGATTAAAAATTCACATAGAAATTAGACATATTAGCACTAAGATTCAGCCACGACCACGCTTCTCTGTTTATTTATAATATCCTAATGCAATATCATATGTTATATTACCTTTCATAACAATCATTCAATATGTCTAATGCACATTTAATATGCTTTTCACTTTTACTATTTTCCAGTACAATATTCATTTGAAAATTGCTGAATTTATGTTTCAAATTTATAATTTTTTGTATTGGCAAATGGTACAAAAGTTCCTCTTTTGCTTCTGCAATTGTTTCTTTAGGTCCTTCTAAAGTGATTCTCGTAAAAGGTGTTTGCAATTCATATTGAGGGTAACTACCAATTTTTATTTTACCATCCCATCGTTTTGCTTGTTTATCTAAAACGTTTACTATTGATAGTTCATTCAATGCAATATCTATATGTTCAAAGTGAAATGGCGTGCATCCTTTCAAACGAGAAATTATTGTGTCTGCAGCAGGCTTAAAGTATTTTGGGGAACCAGGTAGCACGTAAACATTTTTTATATTTATTACTGGAAAAGCCTCTGAAAATATAATATCATATGTTAATATTATATACTAAGATGAAAAAAATGAATATAAATTTTTCATCATGCATAAATTTTGTCGTTTTCATTCATGAATTATAAAACTCTTATCAAATCAATATTAATCTCAAGTATATAAATCAAAAGTAAATGAATTTTAAAATTTTTTTTTTTCGATTTTCTCTGAAATCCAATATTCCGAATGTTTTTGATTTGCACGTACTTTAATATAGAAACAATTTTGCAATCCGTAAATTCAATTCGTAAGAATTATCGCCAAATGGAATTAATGGTAAAGTGAGACAACTTTAGGATTCTCTTAAGCTTTAGCGAATAACGAAAGACGGCTAAAATCTGTTGGAAATCACTTAGAGTCATTACAACATACGTTAAAGTTAAAATCATCGAGGCTTCATGTTTACCATTATTTCCTCTTTGAAACATTATTATGGAAACTTTACAGTATATAGGAATAAAATGCAAAATAAAAAATATAAATTAAGATTAAGATACATTTCAAATATTTCTATAAAATATTTTTATAAAGTTTGAAGAAAAATTTCATTAAATCATGAGAACACGTTTTTTTTAAATAATGATTTTATACTATATATATATAATATTAATAAAATTTAATTTTTGATAGCACGTTCCATATTACTCAAAATTATCAGAGAAAACTACTCTTGACAAAAATTAATAATATTTACTCCGTAATTGCATACCAAAATATCCAGTATCTCATGAATGGCATCCGCGTGAGCAAAAAAAAGTCTGGTGAGCGAGGATATAATAAAGAATGACTGCCAACTAAAACCCTTTGAAGATCATTCAGGATCATGATAACATCGAGGGTGAAGTCATCGGAGTATATTCTCCAAGATGAAAATTTACTACTAAAACTGCACTTTAACTTTTAATATTTTTAAAACTAATATAAGAGATTGATATCTAATTATTAAGGAAAAATGACTTAGGATCATGACAATGGCAACATATGTGTGCTGAGAGCGAAGAAACTAAAACTGTAAGTTTTGAAAGAAAATATGTGTACCTGAATCAATGATGATAATCTTGCAAGCATTAGGAACAATAGCAAGTCGTTTTATTTCGGCCTGATCAGGATTCATTCGAGTGTATATATCAAATAATTCCTGATTTAATTCAAGTTTTAATTCGAAAGCCTTTGCTACAGCCTCATAAGTTACATCATCATGAGTAGGTCCAACACCACCAGATGTAAATACAACAGAATATTGCTTTGATGCATTGCGTATTTCTTTAGCAATATTATCTACCTAATAAAAGATTTAAATATGACACTATTTTTTATGTAAATTTACATAAATTTTAGCATTAATTAATCGTTATTCTGTATATTACTTATTAGTAGCATTATATTAAATTCGCTCGTACGTTAAGGAATCATAAATAATACGTACAATATCAGAGACCATTATAACTTTCTGTAGTTTTATTCCAGCAGCAGTTAAATTTTTTGCCAGATATGATGTATTGGTATCAATTATTTGTCCACGTAAAATTTCATCTCCTACGACTATTAAACTTACTGTACAGAAATGACGTATTTGTTGCGACATATCGCTCTAAAATGAAAAAAAATATAATAAAAAATAACTAGTTTTTTCTTACAATAACTAACATGCAATTTACTATTATTTCTTTATTACACATGACGTATACTTATGATATATGTATACTTATGATATTTATGCTTTATTCCCAGATAGCCAAGCGAGATTCAGCATATGAAACAAATTGATGCACTGCATGTATTGTTTTCAACTTGTCGATAATTTGCTGTCATTGGAATCTAATGTGAACTGAGTTAGCAGAAGAATCAGCAAATAGATTTCATGAGTTTACAAAATTGTAAGAGTATACATTGAGAAATAATAAACTGTCACGTTGACAACAAACTGACGGCACGCCATGCACGCATGATAACAACTTTGCCAGTTTGCTGAATTCTAAGGAAGACTTTACGTGACATGAGAACAACAGACAGTTTATGGAAACACCTTGGCTTTAGTTAGATGAAATTGAATAAGGAATAAGTGGCAGCAAAATGGCACATATTGCCCTTATTTGGCTATCTGGGTTTATATTTAATACTTTATAAAACTTCAATAAAACAACAGCACATAAATATTGAATATACTAGATAATCTAGAAAAAGGTAAGAAAGCTAAACAATAAAAACTATATATATATTTTTTGTAATATTTATTATAAAAATTATAATAAAGAATATGTATATATAACATTATATTGACAAGAAATTAACATTTGAAATTAAAAATGTATGCAGTATAATTTGTAATAGATACAATAAATCTATTTTCTTTTTTCTTAATATCAAGTTGTATTCGCTCCATCATTGAGGTCGTTACATCCGTTTGTGCTAATATTATCTTAGGCATAAAAATTTCTTTATTTGTTTCGATCGATTTCTAATAAATTTATTTTGTATCAAGTTTTGGAGTTAGATACTTGTAAATTTTCTAATTTCCTTAATAGCTAATTCATACCGAATGTTTTATTTTTATTTAATATTTTTTTTCTCAAAATAATTTTAAAGCACAAAAACAACTATATTTAATCAAAACTATTTTTTATTAATGCTTACTATTGTATTTATTCGAATCTTTTTGTGGACATATAAATGTTTAAGTGTTTTACAATATTAAATTAAATAAGAAATATAATAAGTATTGAATATCTATTTTTATTTTACGCTTGACAATTTCAGATTGTTCAAAAATTAAAGACGGGAAATCGTTTGACAAATGTGACCAATAATACATAAAGTGCAATCTCATAATAATTATCTCATATCAATTTAAAATTTGTAAATACTCATCACTTACTTTCTTCAAATTAGTAATCACTTTTAGTGCTTTAACTTTTAATTTAATACTGAATTGTTGCGACTTTGAAAACATTTTTATTTTTAATGAAATTTGAATCTTGTTCTTCCCCATTTTTTTCTATATTTTGTTATATCACTCTTTATAAACAAACTATTATAAATAATTAATCACATTAATTTTAAATTATCTAACTAATTTTAAATTTCTTCGTTGCTGGCTCCTCGCCTGTAAGTGTTTTCAGTAAAAATGATACTCGAATCATTTGTTTATTTGGTGAAACATCTCTAATATTATGTATACTAACAATAGATTCAGCAGACAATATATAACCAAGTTTTTCCTCAACTAATAACCTTCCAAGCATGCAAACATCATCTCCTTTATCTGCTTTCACAAAACAGTATACATGAAATATAGGTGGCTTAAGACATACATTTTTAAATTCTTCTTGTGTAAACCAATCAGGAAGTATGTCCAAAAATTCAATAGCTGATGCAGGTAAATTCATTATTATATGTTCAGAACCAGGTAAATTTTGAGCTCGTCTCGTCAAAATATTATCTTTAACAACTTCTCTCAAAAAATTTCTACCATCCATGTTAAAAGCTTTAAAATTATTTTTTACCTTGTTAACAAAAGCGTTTTTTTGAAGCCATTTGTAAGATTCAGGATTTAAGTCATTAGCAAATACTTGAACTTTTTTACGTGCGGCAGGAATTGCAAAGGGTCCTACTCCTGCAAATACATCATATAGAATATCACCTTGCGTCATAAATGTTATAATTCGTGTATGTTCAGTAGATAGACGTGGGTTCCAGTACACTTGTGCAAAGTCAAACTGATATGTACAACCATGTTCTTTTGCAGATGTTATTGTATTTCTTTCACCTGCTAGAATTTCCATAGCAAAATATCGAAACGATGTATTAATTGTATCTATTTTATTTACTACTGTTCGTGCATTCGCAGTCTTATCGATAAATATCTGACCAATAATAGATTTGTATGGCAAATGTACATCACGTAAATTCAACTGTACAATATGTCCCACTAAACTATATGCTGTAGGAACTTCAATATCTTCTGGAAGAATTGATTTTAATGTCACATCACGACGCCAATTATCATACTTTAGTGTAATGTCCATTGTACTAAAATATTCATATTGATTTATTAATAATTTTCTATCATTCTCAGTAATATCTTCAAATTTCGTGACAATATCAGGATTTAGATAAATAATAGCTCCATCATTTATCTTTTCAACTGATTTAAAATTACACATCTTTAACAAATATTTCTTTAATACACGTATATTTTTTGAGACAGAAATATCACGTAACTTTAACGTAGATACAGTCACAACTCTTGTAAATGCATCACGATCCAAACACATCATCCCACGGACAGATGCTGGAGGAACCAGCAAGGAAGTCATAGTAGTTGTATAAAAGCTGTATTGGTTTTTCAAGCAGCAAGATTGCCGTACAACATTGAAGAATCTGCCAATTGCCATATACAGGATCATACACTGCGGAACAATACAAACAACTAACCGTAGTAAAATCTCATAAAGATCTCAATTTTTTATTTAATAAATATATAGAAATAGTAATAGAACATCTGTACACAACAGTGATCCTAAATTTAAATGGCTAAACTTCGGGTGCATGTAGGGAATTAATGAACTTTAGAAGTAATTAAGAAAAAAGTCTTTTAGAAATATGCTTGTTTTTACTTCGAAGAAAATCGCAAAAAAAAGACAAAACATAATTTTTATTTTATTTATTACTTATTCATTCACACTTGTTTATTCACGTTATCGCTTACTTAATGCAAATATTCAAAATTGACCTATTACAGTAATGCACGCATTGCATCTTGTTGGACATTGGACAGTTCATATTGCAGCTAAACACTGATCTAGTCAACATAATGACTCATCGATTTTGCACTCTTTTGTCTTTTAAAGAATCTATAATATTTCTAAAGTAAGCATTTCTAAAGTGAGCATTTCTGAGAAAAATGTAGGATTTAAAATAATCTATTGATTTTAGTAGTTTGATCTTAAATGGCATCATCAAGTCAAATTAAATTTTTTATAATGAAACATCCTATTTTTATTTCAATATCTAATAACTGATGTCAAGAGTTATGAGACTTGAAAGTTACAATACCGCCAGCATTATATATTATCTAAGGTGTATCGCATGAAGATTATTCGATTTAATTTATAAATCATGTGTATGTCTCTATGTCCTTCTATCTCCTTCTCTTCCTTCCTCGCATACAGTCATTTTTTATTGTAAAGTACTTAAAATATTATATATGCTAATAATAGAAGTATATTCCTTTTAATAACACAAAGATGAGGCAAGGAAATTGATTCTCTTAAAACGAGGTGAAAATTACAAAAGTGAGCGAATTTATTAGAATACTGATAATTTCATTGGTCAACACCTAATAAATTTGCTCACTTTTGTAATTTTTACCTTGTTTGAAAATACAGAATCGACCCCAAGGTTTTACACACAAGTGACAGAACTTTTCAATCAATTTCTTAGAAATGAAGACAATATTATACATCTAAATCGACTGTCATTCATTTGAATATTTGTCATTCTTTTAACTCTAGCTTGTTAAACCTATTTTTAGTTTCCCCACCAGACTCATAGAGGTCTGTAACTTCATCAAGTTACCTCTGAACAGAAAGCATATTTTTTAGCTTATCGTGCGAAATTGATATCTCACAATTAGTAAGAACAAAAACGGATAAACAATAATCAAATAAAAAATATGTCATTCTTATAATAATACCATAAAAAAGTTAGTCAGAAATCCGAAATTTTTCACATTGCGATTTCGTCAATTGATGGGACAAAAATGGAAGGAACAGATTCTTGTAAATTCACATTGAACTACATAATAATAATTAATAATATTATATAATAATAATTATTCATAATATTAATAATTATTTTAATAATATTCTATGGGTATTAAAAGAATAATATCAAGAATATTAAGGTTTGTATAGTTACGTGCCTCATATCTAATGCTTCCTTTAATTTATTTACAGATAATGTCTATGAATTATTATATTTTATTGGCTACTGAGCATCTAAAGATAAATTTAAAAAGCTTTAAATAAGGCCTGATTATGAATATGGGATATAGATATATATGAAATGAATACATTCATAATATTAAAAATATTAATTAATATTCTTGGAATATTGTATTATTTTAATTGTTAATAATATTCATATAACATTCTAACAATATCGTGTGCTTATCAGGACACAGCTAAAAGGAACAAATTTAACATATATATATATATATATATATATATATATATATATATTTAATTTGTATAAAATTTAATATATGTATATTATGTTGCTTCTTTGTAATATACATAATACGTCGTAAATACGTTTTAATAAATTGGCAAACTGATGTAAAAACCACAAAGATGAAAAAATAATGCTTTCATAAAGATTTCTTATACTTCGATACTTTCTTTGCTTAGTTGTCACCAGATGATGAACTTAACGTGCATTCAATCTGTCCTCCCAAGTTGCATAACACAAAAATCTCTTCTTTTTAACTGAACTTGTTGCACTGTTCATTTTTTCTCTTCTCTTATATAAAGAAAAAAAAAAATGAAACATGCAAAAAGTTCAATTGAAAAGAATATAGGCTATGCCCGTTTTTACTGATATAAATTAATTTTAATCTTGGTTTAACTTATCTTTTTCCAGTTCTAAGAATTAGAAAAGAATAAAGATTAAATGAAACTAAGATTAAAGTTAATCTACATTGGTAGAAGAACACGAGTTACATTAATTTTTAAGGTTAAATTTAATGAGAATCATTATATTATCTTCATTATAAAATTATACTAAAAATATAAGATATAAAAATATAAAAAAAATACTAAAAATATACTAGAAAAAAAGAAAAATGGATTTAAAGAATGAAATTATTTACCTGATAGCTTTATAAGAATATTTAATACAGGTATTTTGATCAATTTCAGTTAATAAAAAAATTAATAAGAACCAACACTGTTGACTATTGACAAAGAACCACGTAGAACCATGATAGAAGAAAACAAGTGAGACAACGTACATAATGGCAAATCAGAACAACCAGCTAGCCAATCAAATTATAGTCCTAAATAGTAGCGCGATATTCAAATACAGTGATTTGTAATTCCTGTATTTTATGTATCTATGTTATCTCTGTCGCATACATATTTGTTTCTGATGAATAGATAATAAAGTAATAGCGCAAAAACGTGGCAAGGTCATATGCCAATCAAAATATTTAATATTTTATACTTTATAGCATAAATTGGCTATCAAATATTCTGCTTCTTAAATTCTTTATGAAAAAATTAAAATATAATTTAAAATATTGTAATAATGCAACCTGTTTATTCAACCATTTTATGTTTAAAGTTTAGTAAATAATTTTTCAACGTTTTAAACATCCACGAGCACGAAAAAGAAATTTTCGTCAGGGATTGACCGCTGCAGTTATTCGGCTCTGATCAGCGGATGACTGCGACAGTCAGTTTTTTAAACTCATTGTAATTACAAAAAAATCTTTCTTTTCTGATTGGTTGCAGTAATGTTGAATATTAATGACTGTATCGTTCCATAATACAAATTTTGGAATTTATGAATTATAAGCTTAAAAAAACTTTTTTCTACAAATTTCTACACATCTTTTTTTGGGTAGGAAAATTTACGAGTAGAAAAAAATCCTTACGTTATTTAGCATACTGGATTTGCACACTAAATATATCATATATATTACATTGATATATTTTTGTTAGTAAATATATTTTAAATAACGAAAAATAAATCTATGAAGAATATCTGTAGAGGAATATATATATATATATATATATATATATATATATATATATATATTTGTTTTTTTTTCTTATATTTGATATATTTTTTTTTCTTTTTTTTTTTTTATATTTTTTTTTTTTTTATATT
>Ga0157364_1004647_pt1 | contig 13759 bp, 10 predicted proteins | sample AttsexASBM2_FD_111476 | JGI IMG/M metagenome (GOLD analysis project Ga0157364, IMG submission 111476) | Fungus gardens microbial communities from leaf cutter ant in Ribeirão Preto, State of São Paulo, Brazil - Atta sexdens ASBM2 | ecosystem: Host-associated > Fungi > Mycelium > Unclassified ... | reverse complement strand
AAATTTTTGTTGTTGTGTAAAACACACACACGCACACACACACACACACACACACACACACACACACACACACACACGCGCACACACACACGCACAAACACACACACACACACACACACACACACACAGTTAAAGGAATCTAGGTCTTATTAGTTTTAATTTCATTATTATTATTAATAAAATTATAGATCGCGATCAATAATATATGTACGTTGTTGCAAGAGAATATTATATTATTGTAGGCCGAGGCAATATTTTTCGCAATAAGTTTATTACAATTTTTTAAGATTAATTTGGGAAATTTGGGGGGAATATTTCAAATTAATTGCGTTGAAAGTCCGACAATCATATGGGCACGTAATTATCATTTCTGAAATTAATTCATTTATATGAATATATATAAGAATATATATAGTTCAACATCTTGACATTCAGATCGTAGTGGCGCTTCGTATTTAAAGTAATGTATTTAATATTAGGTGTAGTAAAAAGAAATCCATTATTTTTGCTTGAAATTGAATGGAAAAATAATGGATTCCTTTTTACTACACCTAATATAAACGATCTTGTTTCCAATCTTAATATTATACTTCATGAAGTTAAATAACAATTAAAAAATTATATCAAATTTTTGATCGCAAGGAACAAAGAGAAGAAAATGAACAAAAAGGATAAATATAGAAAGATAAATCTTTATTACTTTATATTATTAAAGAATACGAATAATATATTTTTTAGATGATAAATTTATAAACTATTTTTGCAATCTTCGAAATACTTCATTAATTTCCAAAATTATCATAAATAATGTAATATCATCATTAAACACGCAATTATTGAATGACACAGTTTTTACTATATGAGATAAATAATTTCTTCAAAGGAGACAGCATTTAATTGCATTGCTATGTCTTACATACGTTTCATTTTCCTTATGCATACAAAATTTTATAAAGGGAGTCTTTATTTGCTTATATATTATATTATCAATTTTTATATTATCAATTTTTCAAAATAAATAGAATAGGCGATCAATACGCCGAAAAATTTTATTTCGTAATCCTTTAAATAAAAAATCCAATCTTGTTTAAATAATATCTTGCATTTGTAACTTTTCTGGTTCTTACGCCATTTCATCTTCATAATCACTGCAGAAATACAATTTAACAAAAAAGAGTTGTGTATGTACAATTTCAATTAAAACGATGTAACCCGTTTGTTGAAAAATCGATTTGATTATATTTTTTAATATTATTACGATAAAACGTTTTCTGTTAAGCTGTGACACAATCGATCAAAATATAATGACGTTTAACACAATTAATCCGATCGACAGGAGTTTGATTTTGTCACTGATAATAGTATTATAGTTAAACTTTAGACGATACATTATTTTAAAGATACTGAGAATGCAATTAGTTAAATAAATTATAACTGATTATAAGATTAAAAATAATAAGAATTAATATTATTTTCCTTCAAAAAGAAGTAATAAAAATTATTTCCCTTGTTATGCGTAAAATAAGTTTTAATAATACATTTACAATTATTGAGATATTTGATAACAGTAAAAAATGATAAATTTAAAAGTAGATATTAAATATTATGTATCAAATAGGTAATAAAGATATATAATTTTGATTATAATTTATTGCAAAAAAATTAATAATTTTAAATTTTTCAGAGAGAGTTATTTTCATTTATTCTTACCATTTTAAGTAAGATATAGTGGATATTAATTTTATAATACTATTAATTAATAATCAATGATAATATAAAACTGATCATATATCTTCTTATTACAATAATTCAGTTAAGACATTTGTTCAAAATTGACAAGTATAAAGTTATAGTTATAATTACTTTTTTCAGGAACTTTATTTCTTTTTCTATAGCTATGATATAATATAATAATTTTAATTACTTTTTAGAATTTAGAAATCGATAACTTGTAACGGTTACCTTTTGAGAAAAGAAAACTAGCTATAACTAATTAGTTATTTTTATAAAGCAACTTTCCCGCATTTATCTTGTATAAATTTTAGAAGATGCATTTAATAAATCTTTCAAAGGCAAAAATATTTTTTTACACAATTTCAAAAAAGGAAGCATTGCTATTTTTCTCTCGGATAAATTAAGCAGTACTAAGAACAAATAACCCCGCGAGTCACGCCGCCATTGCTCCGCGGATACAACGGTTGTTTCAAGCGGGAACGGATTTGATGGGCATCCGACAAATACAGGATTTAAGTTATTTGAATGAAGGGAAATACATGTACAAATTTTCTTCTTAAACCGACTAACGCCGTTTGCGAAACGATACGATTATACGTGGCTATTTCTCCCACGGATTTCATTATTTAAAGTGTTCCTATTCCGAAGGAAGGGTTGAACAACCCTCAGGTTAATGGTTAAAACCCTCGACCGTCGATGCTATAGCGACTTTATCGCCTTATCCACCTTACCTTATCCACGCCGTGATGCTTCGTCCGCTCGCTCGTGCGAGCGGGACGATAAAGAAGAGATCTCCATTGGCACAAGTGCACCTCCCTCGCAGTCTCCTCCTCCAACTCTCCCTCTCCCCACTGTTCGGCCTCCACCACGTGACGAGCGGCGACGCAGCGCGGATCCACCGTCAACTAATATTGATTGTAAAACCGGCGGCGACGACGGTGGCGGCGGCGGCGGCGGTGGCGGCGGCGGTGGCGGCGGCGGTGGCGGCGGCGGCGGCGGCGGCGGCGGTGGTGGAGGTGGTGGTGGTGGTTTCTTCGTTCTCCTTTTTTTCCTTTTGTTAAGCGGAGCCACGGGCGGTGGTACACGCGCGCGAGACACAATACGTCCGTAGTGTGCGTCGTGGCGGCGGCGACGGCGGTGGCGGCGGCGGTGGTGGCGTCGGTGGCGACGGATTACTCTCGCGGAGAGTCGCCGGAGACGACCGGCTCGCCCGCGGTGAAGTGAATAAAGCCTCATCAGGCCAGACGCATACCGTAGAGTCGTCTCTCGTCTGCGATCCCTCGTCTCCTTATTTCGTCGCGAGTTCCCCGGCTCCGGAAATCCGCGCACGAATCGACGCTTGCGGACAGGAACGTCTCGTCGCCTGCCTGAGGTGGAAAGAGAGAAAGAGTGAGCGAGTAGGAGGAGAGAGAGAGAGAGAGAGGGTGCATTGACTTCAGACGCAATGTAAGTAAACGAGAGAGACGTGACACAGTGCGCGTAAATTCTTTAAAGCGCGGTGATTACGACGCGAAGAATTCTTTTGGAATTTCTAACAATTGCGTCTTAACGGAACGGAAGGATTAATATTACGCAATATTATGACTAATCGGCGTAGTCTGCAAGAGATCTGTCTTAAGTCGCGAAAATTCCCTGAAAACTTGTACACTTTTTTAACGTGATGTGTTTTCTGTGAATGAGACGTGAACGAAGTAGTGTAAAATTTCTATTCGGTAATCCTTCTTAGCGATAATTATTTTTATCCTTTCATTATTTTTGCGTAATATTGAATAATAGAATAGAATCTTGCATACTTATTTTGTGCATTTCTTATATTTAATTAATATATCAATATTAATATATTTAATATATGAAATATTTGAATGAGATGTGAATGTATGGCATTGATAGAATAATGACTTTATCTAATATTTTCTAGCAATAATTATCTTCAGCCTTTCATCATTGAGATTATTCCATATTTTGGCATCACATTGAATTGGAATAGAATCTTGCACATTAATTTATATATACTTTATGTGTTATTTATTTTTAATATCAGTATTAACATATTTAATAAATGAAAAATATAAATGAGACGTGAATGAATGATATCGATAGATTCTGTTCTTTAATCTTTCCTAATGATAATTATTTCCATCTTTTCACCATTGAAATTTTTCCATATTTTTGCATGATACAGAATAGAATCTCGCACTTTAATTTATATATATTCTCTACGTACTTTAAACATAATACGAATATATGTTTATATGAATACGTTTTATATGAACATGATATTTCAAAAATTGACATACGCGAATATAAAAAATATATTTTACGACTATCGGGATAAAAAATATTTTTGTCACATTTTACAATATTATATCAATTGTTAATTAAAAAACGCTTATAAATAACTGTTAGAAAATTTTAATAGAGTAAATATTTATACTTGTTTTAATCAGAAATAAATGTCGAAATTTACTTTAGACAAAATTATTTAACGTTCGCAATAGTTCCGAATCGATAAACTACGTTTATTACATATGTAATGTTCTACAAAAAGTCACGAAGCAAAAGTCAACGGTATTCGCTGTTTGTTAATATTTTTGTCATGCTAATAAGTTTTGTGAAATGAATAGACACCGCGATATCGGCGACGATACACTTTGAGAAAGCCAAGATAAGAGATCGCGTTTAATATTAATAAACTCTTAGAATTTTAAAGCTTTATTTGCCCCGCTTAGCAAAGAAACTTTCTTTTCTGTGACACTCTGTTTATTTTCTTTTCAAGAGATCATTGATCTGCAGGGATCGTTGACACGTCATATAGACTATAGCGAAACTATAGAATAAATTTTCCTTCGTATTAGCTAACGTTAGAGAGACATTGTCTGTCCAATCGTGTGTGTCGTGCCAAAACAATTAAGCAGTAATACGTCCGAAAACTTTACTTTGATTTGATTAAAATGTTATATTAAATGTTATATTAAAACATTATATTGCGAGGAAACTTCTGAATTATACATGTAATTACAGTTGTGAAATTTATGTTAAATTTAACGTTCATATATATACATATCCTTGTCCTAAACGGTCCATCCAAATTTTTGTGTTAATTTGACTTATGGTGTTAATTTGAATTATGATTCGCACTAACGAACTATCTTTATTTAATTCTTCTTCGACCTGCATTTACGATCTAAAGATGGCTCAGAATTGAAAGATAATATTTTTTTATTTTCATTAAACTCAAATTACGTTTGATTTTAAATCGGCGCATTGATTTCTCTGTGCCTGACTCTTATAAATCCTTTTTTGTTCCTTTTACTATCTTAATTTAACAAAAGATGAATATATTAGGAAGCGATACAAACGTTATATAAAAATTTTTGGCAATATAACTCTTTGACACAATTTGAAAATAAATTTTGTAAAAATATATTTTTTTAGTAAAATTTATATTTATAATACATGAAATTGACACGTACATTCATGTTTTTATTCATATAATTAATTTAGAATTTACATTTTAAAGTTACATTATTTTTATATTATTTGTTCACTTATTCATAAATTGTTATTTTAGTACGAAAAATATTACATAATAATAAAAAACACAAAATATTCAAATAACATAAATCACATTACGTTCACTCACGAAATGTTGAAAATTCAATACAAAAATATTAACAAAAACTGATTTCAATACAATACAAAATGTTTTTTTCTACTGTGAATAAATACGTTAAAGAAGCGAAAGCTCTCTCTCTCTCTTTTTAAGAAGAAAATAGATACATCGATAATGTGAGTGGTTTTTAAAAAAAAAAACTGATACATGAAATATGATGACAGATTTTATATTTCGACATAAATATCTTTCTTGAATTTTTACCATATTTTCCACGAAAATCTCGCTTATGAAGTAACGATTTTTAGTTGCCTAACTTAATCGACCGTGCCGAACGCTGCAGCCACACGATGTATGTACGATGCGATCGGTATATTATTATCGCTCAAAGGCAGACACAAATCTATTTAATAGGGTAATGTTATTACACGTATATCGCGAGCTTTATTACGCGTGCCGTATCGTGTTCGGGCGGCTCACCACGTCGCGCGACTGGATTATTGCTCCTCTTTGGCAAATATCTCATTGCGTTCGGCTGAATCGTTGACGCGCGACGAGATTAAAGCGGATAGAATACGGAATTGAAGTAGTAAAAGCAGACGCTCTAATTGTACTCCGGTCGTTGCACGCGTCGCAGAATGTTTGTGTCACCGACTCGACGGTGGGAGGAGGGAATGCATATAGATTGCGATAGAAACAATCGCGGATATGTGATATCGGCTTATCACATCTTTGATACCCTTTCCGAAACATCTGTCTTTTGCATACAGCGCACGTGTTCCGAGAATTGGCCGATTATAGCTCATTAAGCAGATGATATAATACATAATCGAGCTAATAACAGGGCAGCTATTCATAGTGGTATGTAATTGGTTTTAGCAGGTCGGCCTTAGGCAAAACGTTTTATGAATTATTATGAAATTATTATGAAAAATTTCAATTTGTGTGTAGAAAATATGTGCGTATAATAATTTGTTTGAAATATACTTTTGTGTTAATTATATTATGGCGATAAACTCATTTTCGCAGAACTCCGAAACCAACCTTTGCGTCATCGTTCGCATACCATGCGATACAGAAATAGATCCCCCTTGTATCTAAGACGTTACTTTTTACGATCTCTTCGAGCAAATAAGAATTTAAAATGGACATACGATCAACAGAATTAATAATTTTTGTGCAATCATAAGAAAATATCTGCGCTTGTCGAAGAAAAAACATAGTGATAGCAATTATAAAGGTGATAACTGTACAAATTTTGTATGTATATTCTAAAAAATGTAAGTGTGGATTTAACACACATGCGATATTTATTTATTAATTCTCACTATGTGGATTTAACATGGTTTACTATGATTTAAAACTCATTGTGTTAAATTCATACTATATTATTTATAGCAACATTAACGTGATGGAAATTATATTTAACACTCATAGTGTTAAATTAACATCCATACTTTTTTAGAATGTAGAATTAATACATATACATTTGAATAAAACTATTAATAGCTATTGAAACTATATAATAATTTATTGAACTATGTAGATACAGTAATTCTGTATTCTAAAAAATATGAATATAAATTTCAACTATGTATTAATTTATTAATTGTTCATTAATTATACATATAAAGTTATATCAACACAAACACGGTGAGATTTGCCTATAATACTCTAATACTTATAATGTTAAATCTATATTTATCCAGTAAACACCTAACTAACAATAACAAAATATCGATAGGTATTAAAATTTCAAATTCGACAGTTTAAATGTAATGTAACGTTGACAGTTACTTTGTTAAGTGTGAAATTACAACATTCATGTTACGTCATTTTTAGTTGATGTTTACTGGGTATATATTGACTAAACCATTTTATAATTGCACCTATAAAATAATTTGTTTAAGTATATTAGTTTATTTTACTATGTACATTAATTCTACATATAAAATCTATATAGCTATTATATTTTGCCATCACAATGCTTTTCTCTGAATTTGAAGAATATGTATAGAATAATATATTTACCCAAACTCAAACAGATCTTGTATTTCTCTTTACTCTAATTTTTCTCGTTTCTCAGAATTTAATATCACAATTTAATCGTCGCATAAGACCGACAGAATTTAATTGATAAGGCCGATATGGTTGAAAGGAAACAGTCATAAAGAATCGGAGAGTTAATATCGTTGCTTTTTTCGTTCATCTGTAATGAGCTTTGACGGCAACTTATAAAGGCGAGTCACGTATCGATCTTGGATCGAGACTGATCGATGATCGGACAGACCCTTCCTCTGTTGCATCGGCCATAAGTCGGAATCGTTGATGAGCTGCGAGCGTGGCGAACGAGGCTCTTCCTGCGTAGTTCGGAGCTTCGGCGACGCCCGACTTCGACTCCATTCATATTCAAACGATATTTCATGAAGACGGAGTGGAATAGTTCTCGTTTGACTGAAGTCGATTCCCCTTTTGTCGGAGTCTTCCGGCGTAAAATCGATATGTCGATACCAACGTGCGTTATGTTTCCGCGCGTGAGATATATGTATATATACGCTCGCGCCATCATTTTAGTAAGATACTACTCGCGGGAAATTTAGCTAATAAATATCTCGTATCGTCGTGATGGTTGTCCGCGTTTTACGTAGGAAAGGCGACTGGGATATTCATAGAGATACACTTGGTGCGTGACGCGGATTCGTGTGATGTGGAGTGTGGTTTTAACAACGCGTGTCAAAATAACATTCCTGCGTCCGACGCAGAAATCTACATCGCGTATAACGCTCACCCAGGATTAATAGATGTACATTTGCTATCCCATAATCCGTCCAGAATTCATGGATATATGAACGATGAGAGTTCTCGACGTGAGCGTGCACATTTCTAATTCGTTAGTCGTCATGCATTACGAAATAGATTAAACGCAACGATCGTACCGGTTGTGTGGAATTTTGGACAGTGTAGTCGTAAAATAAACGCGATTATATAAGATGAAGAGTTTCTTATAAAAATCAAATAAGTCCATTTTTTTTTTAGTTATAATGCCAAATCGTTATATCAGTATAGGTCTGCATTGCTTCTACTTTTTGCACTCGGAATCTTTGTTTTGCAGTCAGAAATAATTGGCTGATCGACGTTGAATTAGCATCGCTTCGGCGTTAATCGACCAATCATTTCTGGCTGGTTTTCTCTCTTTTCGCCCGAATATAAAAATATATTTCTCGTTTATTTGCAAAAACTTTGCGGGATTTGAAGCAACGCGAACAAATAGCGTAACTTTTTCTTCACGCATCGTGCTGTCTTTTGTATAGAGTTTACAAAATAAGCATTCAGCATATATGTGATAAATAGTTCACACCATACTAAGTAAAAAAATCTTAGTGAACATAAATCGAAAGCTCAACCGTTTTTGAGATATATATAAACAAAAATGTATGTTTGAGTATCATAACTGACTCTTCTATGTGTTGCATATGTGAAAAGAGAAAAATTACAATAAATAGCAATGATAGTCTTGGGAGGATTACAAGTTTAATGAGATTATCTCCCATATACAATCGTAATGATTAATATCAACTTACTGATTCCCGGTGAAATTTTTCATTATAAAGTGGGAATTGAATCAGAGCATTCAGAACGCGGTTCGTAAACACTGAGATAAATCTTCATGTCGTGTAGACATATGATATGTAGAAGTTAATAAATCAGTTATGATACTAACATAGAAAATTGTTTATATTTTAGAAACAGTTGAGTCTTTGACTATCAAAGTTTGACCTATAATCACTAAGACTTTTTACTCAGTATGGTATGTACAATCTAACAAGTAAATTGAATGGTTTTTTTTGAACACCCTGTTTATGCTTGACTAAAATTCGATATAAACGCGTCGTTGCACGTTTTGTTACATCTCACGTTCTGTTTTGGATATTACTGCGCCCGAGAGATGCGAAAAACCAACTTCCTATTTTATTCCCTTTTTATTATTGCGGCTTTGTAACAGGTGACTCTTTTTCTGTGCGTTATACGTATACATTGCCGTGAAATTTTTGTGAAATTGGATTTTTTTCTGTGCGCATTTTACTGCCTCGCAATATACATTTAGTTAAATCGTTTCTCTTTGAAATTTCTCTTAGCTACTGTGTATACCGCATAAATTGTGCACAAATTGGAGATATAAAAATCAGCTTCCTTTCTGCAAGTCAATATCAAGGTGGCACATCGTTTTCGATTGTTCGGAAGACAAACTAGAAGAAAGTAACGCGCACTTTAAGAAACTTAAAAAGTTCCGTAGTTTCCGTTCCGTAGTTTGACTTGTATCTTACATGCTTCAAGAAACTACTTACATGCACGTGCTCCCATACAATACTTTTTTTCCTTTTGTAACCCGAAAATATTCGCAAAGTTGCCATCTTCAGTATGTGCCCGCGTTTAACATAAACTACTTTTGCTTTACTTTCAATTGTTCGAAATAACGGCATGTTTCTCAGAGTCTTGAGATTTGGAAAAGACTTGAGATTTGCAAAGACAATTATTTGCATAATTCAAAATTATAAGTTTTGTTATCTTAAGTCTCTCAAGCATATGCGTCAATATTTAATTTTTATTATATAGCGTTATGTTCCTTCAATTAAATTTTTTTATGATACTTTCTTATCAGAGGTTTCAAGTTCGAAAACTATAGAAATCCGAAAAACGTTATTCTCTCGTTTTGAATTTTAACTTCTGAAAATTTAGTTTATTATCTGAAAGTTTAATTTTTGGAAATATAATTTATTCTACCTGATGTAAAAAAATCAGACAGTTTCGTTGGTTGACTCGGCCGGAATGAACATGTTCTTGCTACAATGAATATTGCGTTATCTCTAATTGTTGAAAGTTTCTACCGAATTTAACTCGCGCATTTATATTCCATTTAGTATATTCCATTTTATGTTACTGGTCGCATTGCTCTTGAGTGTAGGAACGGGGCCAATTAAAAGAGAAGAAGAACTAAAAATCGGACGTGACGTGCATCACTAATCTTTTGCGCGTTCTTTAATTTCTAAAAATACAATTTCTTCTACCTAACGTAAAAAATCGGGCATGACGTGCATCATTAACTTTTATTAAGGTTATAATTTCTTCATTAAAAAATTTTTTATCATTTTTTTTACCACGCTTGAAATTCGGAAGTAATAGAAATCCAGAAAACATTAATCTCTCGCGCGATTTTAATTTCTTTTATGTAACGTCAAAAAATCAGGCACGATGTATAGCGTTAATTTTCATTAGTTATAATCTCCTCATTAAAATTTCTTGTAACTTTCTCGTTATTTTAAAGCAAGAAAAATCCGGAAAACGTTAATCTCTCGCACGTACTTTAATTTGTGAAAATGTGATTTCTTCAATCTAACAAAAAAGTAAACGAAATCGGGGCAAAAGGATTAAAAAATAGCAATAAATACGAAGTCGGAGGAAACCACGCCTTCGTACAAAATTCTAAGCGAAGGAGCTTGAAAAACCTTCAAGTCGAAGCTCACCGACCGAATTCACCCGGCACGATACTATCGCGATACGACTAGGCAGTCGATAGTACACGTATACGCGCACAAGCAACGATCTCTCCCTCGCGCAAGCCGATTTTATGCGTGTGTATGAAGTCTCACGAAAGTGGTATAGATTTTTTTCGCTCTGCACTCGCTTGGTGCCGGAATGGCGCCCACGCACACGCACGCACAAATACGCGTCGTCAAGCCAGTAATGGCGTTACATAGCCGGTACATAATTAAAGGACGCAATTAAGAGAATAGTAATTGCATCACCCCAATATAGATTCACCGTATTTCCGCCTTTCTAAAGATTTCGATTCTCCATCTCCATCGTCTCCGCTTCGATCCCTTTTCTCCCTCTGACTTTTGATACCATTATTTATTCGATGTTGTGCGAGTGAAGATAATGACTTTGACTTCTAAACAGGAATCCGAATATAATCATAAGTTTATCTGTGCTCATAAATTATTAAAAAATGTTGACGATAATTTGAATATTTTTAGTAAAACTATATTGATTTTTGTAACGTCATGTGAACGCGCCTTGGTCTAATATTGGTGATTACAAGTCTGAAGATTAAATTTGAATAACCGTGAATTTTTAATGATAAATTAGATATCGCCGAAGATGGCTTGATTCTTTGAAATTTTAATATGCATATCTGTTCTTCTCAAATCGATCTTGCCGTAATTGTCATTACGAATTAGAATATATAATTCTTAATTATCATTAAGATTCTCTGGATTGTCGAGACATTGTAGTCATCTCGAAGATAATGTCTGGTTTGGACATAATTCGTTTGCTTCTTTTGAAGGACAGTCGTTACCGATCAACTTCAGACAATTAAGGGGAATTAAGGCGCGCCACGCATTTAACTCTTTCGTTCACTGAACTTGTAGGCGAAAGCTGTATTATAATTTAAGAGTATAAAATCTTTCGCGAGCTCGAGACCGACAGTGTGTGAAAGTGCTCGATTCATCGAGCACGCAAGGGTGTGCTCCTCCATCGATTTATTTACGCAGAACGTTATTACGCTAACTCGTGCGAAACAAGTTCTTCGATTAATTTCCTTTGGGATGCGTGGTATAATCGATGTAAAAACCGCCGCAATTGGTAAGCGAAAATATTTCTGAATAAGATAATTAATCCTTCAATGCCATTCTCGGTACGGCACACCCGGCTCTTTTTTCCAAAAAATGATTTTCTATAAAACTTTTATTTACTTTATTTTATTTACTTTATTGTTTATAACTTTTGTAATAATAAATGTTTTTATTAATAAAAGATACATGTGTACATGTATATTTAATAATAATAATATATATTTTTACATATATTTGCTTGACTGTTATATTTCTTAAGGATATTTCGGCTGTACTTATCAGCTAAAATTATATAGTCAATCAACTGATATTTGTAAACAAATTTTATCATAGATATCGTTAATTGCTGCGCAATTACTATATTATATTTTGTTACAATTTTTAGGTAAATAACTTTTAATTGAAGTAAATGAATCCAATTGAACTTTTGCACGAATATTTAATTTTTATTAGTATGTACAAAAAGTTTAATTTGTAATGCTACTTTTTCATCAAATTTGCAAATAAATATAAAACGCGTTTTTATATAAGAATGAAGAGAAAAAAATTAAATAATCTCTAAATCAATAAAAGAATTATGTTCAAATTTTACACAGACATTCAGACGTAATAATAAAACAATCTATGAAATTTTTATATTTTTGATAAAAGTTTTTGAGTTATGATCCATATATTCTTAGCATTGTTTCGAGCAAAAATTTGTTACAACAATGTTCACATACATTTTATGATAGTTGTAAGCAATAGAAATTGTATAATAATAGAATATATTGCACTCGTGACAAAATAATATAGTGTGACATTGAAAAGGTATATAGGTATTTTTCGTGATTGTGGATACAAATAGGTGGAAGTATTTGCTTGAAAAATATTATTCCTTAAAATAAATAAAATTGAAATAATGTACCCTAAAAAAGTGAATTATTAAATATAATACGCAGATTAAATGCGAAGATTTTAAAATCGCAATTCTCTGAATTCGATGTCACTCCATCTCAAATTCGAAATTGAATTGAGCTTCAAATATTTGCGAAAGATGTACAACAGAATAATATAGATTCACGGATTGCAGATGCCCGTTGAATTTGTCTTTAATTCGCGAAATGTGCGAGAAAGCTTATAAATTTATCAAGAATACAGTGAAGTAATAAGAAATGCAAATTATAGGCAATTTAATTATTGTAAAGAACACATGGCAGGTTCTGTCGCAAAAGGAAGAGACGCGGTGTCTGAATTATTACTGAATTTAACGATATATTTAGCCAATCGACGATTACACGTCGGACGTACTACGTGCTCGAGTTCGTTCACACCAATAAAAATGGCAAATTTTTCGGAAACTTTTTTGGCAGCGAATTACATAATGCAATTTTCTAGAAATTCTTTCAAGTTGTATGATGTTTGTCCTTATTCATTATTTAATTTGTACGAGCCAGAAATATCCTTGCAGTTTTAATATTATTAGACTCTTTAATATTATTAGGATCCATAGAAACGTTAAATCTAATATTTTAGTAATTAATTCAGTTTCAAATTCTTTTCGCTCTGACAACTGCACTACTTTCGATAATTGTGAGCGTTTTCTTTTTTTAAGCGTAATTTTTGAAGAATAATTTTTAAAAATATTAAATTTAGTTTAAAGATAAGCAGATTAAAATTCAATTAGGAGAAAATATTATGCATTAAAATAAATAAAATTTAAATAATATATATTATAAATGGAGAAGATATTTTTTATAAATATTTTCTCCATTTATAATATATATTATTTAAATTT
>Ga0157364_1004646_pt1 | contig 13760 bp, 8 predicted proteins | sample AttsexASBM2_FD_111476 | JGI IMG/M metagenome (GOLD analysis project Ga0157364, IMG submission 111476) | Fungus gardens microbial communities from leaf cutter ant in Ribeirão Preto, State of São Paulo, Brazil - Atta sexdens ASBM2 | ecosystem: Host-associated > Fungi > Mycelium > Unclassified ... | reverse complement strand
TCACATTTGACTGATTGGCCTTAGGACTATTGCAGACAAAATTCCAGTAAGTTAAGGCATAACTTAAGCCAATGCATAATCTAACGAAAGTAAACTTATTTATAAGTCAAATTTGTCTTACGGATAAGTTTGCTATTTTATTTCCATTAGATTACGTAGATTTAAAGCAATATTTTGATTGGCTCATTGGCTTCAGTTTACGTCTTACAATTACTATTACAGAAATTTTATCTACAGCTTAAAGCTTTACTACTCATATTGTGATTCAGGATTTATTCTTGTTTGAGAAAAAAACGCGATATTATTATCTTACTCATTTACTGAAGTTGACAAAACGGAAGACAAATCAAAAGTTGGTCATCTTCTGGCCAAATGAAATGTCATCAGCTGATCATCAGATTCTAGTCCCATCTCGTTTTTGAACGCTTTAAATAAAATATTCATCTCGTAGATATGAATGCTTGTTTACGTCGTATGTTTTTTTTCTCCCGCCCAAGAAAGCAACGCGCTTTCGCGGAGGATCCGCAAAACGACCCACCTTTTTCTCACAAAAATGTCGGACAACGAGCGATTCGAAGGGTAATTATCGACTCCAATAGGCACATTTACCGAAAGATTCAAAAATGATTCTTATTCCTTCGGCTCTTGTGACATGCAATATGAAATCCAAAAAGATGTAAAACCCGTGTCTTAAGGATTGTTGAGTTACAGACATAAAATTCAATCAATCAATAAGGGAATGGATTAAAATTAAAGTTACCTGACAGATCGAATTCTAATTTTATTAATTCGTAATGCTCAGTTTCCAATACGTTGTGTGACACGGGGTTTAACTCGTACAAGAGATGATTAAGAATGCCGATATTAGTCGTAATCGTGAGAACGCTAACTTGAAACGATCGAGAGATCGAAGGGCGACGATGACGACGATGTCGCTCGTCCACGAGAGCGTGACTCGATTCACCGTCGCGATCGCGCTCGCAAGTCGAATCGACCTTGTCCCAGCGAGAAAAATGGGCGTTCACGCAGCGCATGTACGATCGTCGCACTGAAAACGAATTCTAGCCGAACCTAACCTCGCGGTAGCGGCAGCTGCTGAGCTGCCACCCGCCGTCGGCCGTCGTTGTCGCGTGGAAACACCGAGCGATATCCGAACAACTGTTCTAACAGTTGCCGATCGCGAACGCATGGAATCGGTCGTGTAACTTACATTACATAGCTCTTACCGTGATTTAACGGTAGGGTCGATCCACCTACAAGCGGTACGCTATACCACCGTTGCGCGATACGTCTCGTTTGTTTTCATGCAAATACGCAGGGCGACGAAGGATGAGAGTCCTGTGTTTCGTCCGTGTACAGTGTGCACGTGCCGGGGGGGAAGGACGCGGACGCGCACACTTTTGATATTCGTTCGTTCCGGAAAGGAAGCGCCACTCACCGCCACTCGCCAATATTCAATCAGAGCTGGTTTTACGCGCTAGCACCGATAGCTCACCACGTTCACGAGCATTCACGAATACCGTTCGCCGCACGTTCACGTAAATGATAAGTTCCGGTAGCCGGACATTTTTTCCGCACAAACGCGATCGTCCACCCCGTTTACTCCTTCCACTGGTCTGTCTTTTGTGACGTCACCGATTCAATACTTTTCGCGAAGGTTTCTCGCCGACATGGCGCCGTTGGAGTACGCCATTCATCCGACAGATGGCGCCACGCGAGCTGTTTCTGTACGGGACTCCGCACAATAAAAGGAACAGAGAATAATGCACGTATTCATAGTCAAAGTACCTTGTACTTAAGACTTACTTAAATTTATCTTTAGATGCTTAGCAGCCAATGAAATAATTCGTGGAGTATCTAAAGATAAAAGAAGCCTTAAATATAAGGCCTGAATACAAATATAAGAATTTCAATCTGTCAGAAATCATGTATTGTGGAATATACAGTTTCTGATAGGTTAAAATTCTTATTCTCTGTTCTCTCTTCCTTTTATTGTGCGGAGCCTGAATTGGACAAAATATAAAAAGTGCATTTCACTTAAGGGTATTGGCTATTCTACAATAAGCCATTAGTCATAAATCAGAAGTTAGAAGTTGGAAATTAACGACTGTGATTGGTCAATTTCCAGCTTCTAACTTCTGATTTATGATTAATGGCTTATTGTAGAATGCATGTATAAGCGGATCAACCAATCAGAATTTTTCTTTTCCTTTCAGAAAAGAAGAATTTCGATTGGTTGATTCTCTTTCACTATGCATTATGCGTTTTACAAGAGTCTGTGCTGCGACTATTAAGCGGGGAACACAGACCTTTGCATAACGCATAAAACATAAAGCATAAAAAAATAAACCAATCAGAATTCTTTATTTCATGAAAAGGAAGAAAATGAAGGATTTTAATTGATACATTTTCTTATGCATTACGTGTTATGCGTTATATAAGAGTTTATCCTCCAACTTGCATAACCGCATTAACGTGCATAAAAAAAATTATCCAATATCGCATTTCTTCTATAAAGACGTAATAACGTATGTAAAATGTAATTAATAATTTGCTTTATGCATTATGTTTATGCGGTTATGCAAGTTTGTGTGGATAAAGTGGGGAGAACTCTTATATAACGCATAACACGTAACACATAATGCATAAGAAAATGTACCAATCAAAGTTCTTCATCCTAATACTCGTGGAATCATTTTATCCTTGTTGTTTATCAAATATTAAACAAGGTCAAACAATGCAACCGTTATGTTAGGGCCATTTCTTCGCATTGTATTTAAAGCTTTCCACTTAAGGGCCATTCCACACAAACTTGCATAATCATATGCATAAAGAAAATTATTCAATCACATTTTTGTCATAAAGACAAACATAATACGATTGGATGATTTTCTTTATGCATATATATGTTTATGAGGCTATGTAAGTGGAAAGCTTTAAATACAATGCGAAGAAATAGCGATAGGAATAACATGATTTCAACTTATCAGAAAGTGTTTATTCCAGTGTATCTGATTTCTGATAGATTGAAATCATGTTATTCCTATCGCTATCGCTATTCCTTCGCATTATGTTTAAGGCTGAACGCAGCCAAAGATGGGCCCTGCGCACAATGGAAGAAATATTAGGAATAAGCATAAATATTAAGATTTTAGCTTATCAGAAATCGTGTATTCTGGTGTAACTGATATCTGGTAGGTTGAAATTTTAATATTTTAATATTTTAATATTTTAATATTTATTTCTAATATTTCCTCCATTATGCGCAGGACTTTAGCATTATCCATGACCAACAAGCTCTAAAAGGATTGACAAATCGAAAAATATATATATTTTAAAATATATATTTTTTTTGTTTACTTGATTTTGGGGCGGTATTCAGTCCATTCTTATTTCAAGACTGTGTAAGCCTGTGGCATAGGATGCTTGTTTTCCTGTTGGATTGCTAACTGGTTTAGAATCTTGCCACCGTATTGGCTGCGATACTGGCACTGACAGAACCGCAACCAATACGGTGGCTAGATAAACCAAGTATACCGTTGGCTTTATGCTTGGTTTATGCTTTATAATTCTTAAAATTCGGCCAATAGGATCGTTAGTTTTAATTAGTCCTAACTGAAATTGATATTCCATTGGCTAAATTTTAGGATTTTATCCTGGATCTACAATAGGACTACGTTCCAAAACTTCTTCTCCGAAGATTTTACTTTATATACTATAGTATATGTTACGTGTACTATATATTTCGAGTAAAATTTTCCGCGGAGAGGAAGTTTTGAAACGTAGCCTAGGTGTATAGCCTTAAGCCGTAAGAAATTGATCAATTACAGTCGAATTTGAGGAGAATAATTGACTATAATTTATCCATTTTTTATGGCATAAGGCTTAAAAATCTGTTATAGATCTGGGATATATAATCTTGTGATCACGATGCTAGAAATCGGTTCGAGACCTCGGATGAAAAGAATTGACCAATTGCAATGGTTGTGTGATCAAATGTGATTTGTTAATTTTTTCTTTGTCCGAGATCTCGGACCGATTTCTAGCATCGTGGACATTGGACTTTAGGATTAAAATCAAGGCAAATTAAGCATTAGAGTCATTTTATGAAACACCGATTAACTTAATTAGCCGATTAGTTCATTGGAATTGACCAATCGCTCTTGCATTTCAAAAGAAATGATAAATGCGATTGGCCAATTCCAATGGACTAATCAGTCGATTAAGCCAATCGGTGTTTTGTAAAATGACTCTTAAATAATGTTTTAAAACACTAAAACCCGCAGCATAGATTTTTGCATAACACATAATGCACAGTGATATGCATAAGAATATATAGAAGTAATCCATTGTGGATAATACAATATCTGAACTGTAATACAATTTACACTGGTGAAAATTCTTCTCAGAATTTTTCATATAATTTTTTAGAATTTCTATATATAATTTTTCAGAATTTTTCTATAATATTTAAGTTATATTTTATAACTTTTTTACTTTTTTTATACGAATTGGAACATTTCTTCAGAAAATCTACATCTTTTCTTAGAATTTTTCATATGTTAATTATGAAATAATTATCGTAAGATTTTTAAGATTTTTTTGTAATATAGATTTTTAAGATTTTTGTAAGTAATATAATTTCTGATGAAATGTTCTGACAAAATGTACAAAAAATTTAAAAATACTTTTTAAAAATTATAGGATAATTTTTATTCTTATTTTTAATAAAAGAAATTTCAGAATATTTCAGAAATTCATTTGAGAAGTTCTGAGAGAAGATGTAAACTTTCCGAATATTTCTGAAAAATATTCCAATTCGTATAAAAATTATAAGAAAAATTTTCACCAGGGTAATGCATTGAAATGTAGTAAATTATCTTCAGACAATATTTAAGTACAAATTATCTTCAGACAAATATTTAAGTACAACTGAGCAAAGATATAGTAAAAATTTTCGCAATTTTGTTGTTTTTTATCGATCCAATTCATTCAGAGAAAGTGGTTTTTCAAACAAACTCTTTCGATATCTATTTCAACATTTCAATTACATTTTTACGACAATTTTGCTCAGTTTCATAATCTTATGTTTATCTTTGCTATGTTTCATAACTGATTTAATCTTGATGTCTCGTATTCACTCGTCCACAATTGCAATAAAATTTTTCATAATACCTAGACACACTAATTAGTGCATATAATCCAAATAAGGAAATCGTGAAACCATTAGCACTTGTATTAGCTTGAAAGGAGACACACCAGTATGATGATCTTCTTGTTTATTTTATTTTATTGTTAAAATTTTTATCATTTCGAACAGGTAAGATGTCATGAACTAATCAAAGAGATGTATTAGCGTCGTAAAATATTATTTGAGATAATTTTGAGATTAAGAACGGACTGTGCATATCGGCCTCAATACCGTTTGTTAAAGTAAAAAAAAAAAATCTGAGGTTTGCTAAATATTTACACTACTCACATGAACTATATAAAACTTTTATATTAAGCAAACTTTAACTTCAAGTTTTTAATCTTTTACTTTCTTGTGAAACTGATTTTAATTTACTTTAAATTTATACTTGCATATTATAATTTTGTAAAAAATATTTTGCAATTTGTAAAACCAATTTAAAGATTGATTGCACTGTAATCACTTCGTGATAATTATAACATCGCTCTAGTGTCCTCTTAACTGCACAATGTAAAAATAATTAATTAAAATTGAACTGCAGTTAAATCTTTTCGATTACAGGCGAGTTTTTTAATTTAATCAATTGTATTATGTGCAAATGTAGCTTTCATGGAATAAAGTTTCATTAACGATAATCGCATAATATATGCGACTAATCGATCGAATTAAAAAAACTCGTCTTATTTCTATAATATTTCTATATAATATTTCTAATATTTCTATAATAAAATTATTACAAGGGGTGCGTTCCATCTATGTTTACAGCGCTTAACGTAAACATCATTTTTTTTTTGTTTGATATATTTGACAGACAACAAGAATGAACTGATGTTTATAGGGTATGACCGTGAAAATGAAACGCACTCAAAATGCAAACGATTTATAAGAAAATTGTAGAATTAAAATCATTAATTGTCCGTTAAGTGTATGGCGAAATGTTTTGACCAACTTTAATTCTGATCGTCCAGATAGCATAGAATATGCATAAATATTTATTTTCTATTTATTTTAAAAATATATAAACATTTTTTATATAATTTTATATAAGCTTTATTTGAAATATTATTAAAATACAAATTAATTTCATATAATATTTATGATAAATATGTATGTAAATATTTTCTAATATAAATTTTATAAATTTTATAAAATGTTTGATAGAAAAACGTCATTTCATATAATATTTATGTATGTAAATAAATATGTATGTAAATATTTTCTAATATAAATTTTATAAATTTTATAAAATGTTTGATGAAAAAACGTCATCTATTTCATAGAGTGCAAACTAGCATCCAGTTGTATATATGTACATACTAATAAAATGAATGCTATTTTGCAACTATTACAAATTTTTTAAAATATAGCTTTTTAAAAATAGTTTTTTTACAGTCATTTATAAAAGAAATATATTTTAACTATACGTGTCCTATTTTTTGACATTTATATTGATCAGATATGTCATAGCCATACTTTAACATTCAGTGTTTCATCAAAATTCTTTTCTGTATGATACAAGCAGCGTTGAATGTGGTACAAATTTAGAATGGGTGTAATATAAATTAGAGTAATTAATATAAATTAATTCCGAAAACGGTTTTTTATCATATTGTGTATTCTGGAATATGCTAATCAATAATACTCGTTTTAGCAATAAAACTGGATTAATTTTTCCGAGACACAATGTTTATTAAATACGTATTTTCATAATATTTTCATAATATATACTTAATCTTAATGATCTATGCAATCCAAGACTATAAAAATATTTACAAAATATATTTTGATAAATATTTCATAAATATTTTATAATTATTATGCTTGTCTGAGGATGATTAATTATAAATGAATGACCACTTAAAAAATTTGTGATCACTAATATTAGTGATATTTCCATAATGATACACGCACATTTTATGTGATAAGATTCTTCATTATATTGTGAGATTTCTCATAACACGTAATAACGCAATGGAACGTGTCTATCGAATGTTGCAATTTAAATCCGCAGGCTTAAGATTCTCGAGTGAATCGCCCAACAATTTAAGAGGATTAACTATTAGGAGAGATATTTCTTGACATTTTCTTATCTAGTCTCGAACGATGAGTAATTATGACCGATGTTATCTTATCATTATGTTATCACGCATGCAGCGTCAGATACCGTCAGACCGTATTTTATAACCGCAAAGAAACTTAGAAAATCGCGAGCTTTTGCTTTATGATGTATCTCCGATTGTCAATGTCTGTGATAATCCTTCTCGCGAACTGCGAAAATTCAATCGCAGAAAACGCGACCGTGGATTCGAGTACAATTAAAGCGGATCATGCAGAGCCTACTATTACTACTGTAACGAGTATATGTACCGTGTGCTCTTGTGCAGGTAGTGCCGCAGATAGTGTGATGTTTAGCTCGATTAAAAGCGGGCCGATTCTCGATAACGTGCTCAGCGAAGCCTTTTCTTCATGGAAATTACGGAAATTCATGGGATGCTCGATAATCATGCGAAAATAACGGTTTTGCTAAGTGTCTAAGAATTTAGCTAAATACAGATCTGAAAACAATTTTATTAACCAACTAAATATTTATATTAATTATATAAAACGATGGTAATGTCATAAAAAGTTTTGATATTCTAGCAATTACCCAGATAGCAAGTTAATATTATTTATCATTTTGTAATTAAAGTAACATTTATGTCCGCCAGTATCGACTAACTTTAATCTTAATTCTTGGTTTGATTCTTTTTCTAATTTTTAGATCTATTAAAATATAAAGAGTAAGTTAAAGTTAATTTATAATTGATGGAAATAGACATTAATGTCATCAAAAGATATCTCTAACATCAAAATGATGACAAATAATATGTCAGCTTGCTATCAAGGCAATTTGAGTGTACAAAATTATTTTAATAGATCAACAAAATTATTTTTAAATCTGTATTCAGTTAAGTTTTAAAATATTTCAGCAAAACCGTCTTTTTTTCATGTACGCGCGCTAAAAGCAATACATCCTTTTTCAGATAACTATGTAGACTGCAATAACCGGAGGTTGGAGACACACTTCGAGGAAGAACGATGGCTGAACATAACGGCGGTCAAAGTAATCTCGTTCGAACATAATTGCCTAGTGCATGTCACGCCCTTCCCACGGATAATCGTTGAGAGACTGATTCTGCGAAGAAATCGTATCGCCAGGATAGATAATCACGCTTTCAAAGAGCTTGTTAATCTCACCGAATTAGACCTGAGTGATAACCAGCTCACGTCACAAATGCTACAGCCGCACATTTTCGAGGTAATCGAAAATGATATCGCGACTTAACGTATTAGTTCGATCGATAGGTGGAGCGAATGTGATCCTTTCTGATTCAATGATCGACAAGAGAAATATTTTGATGTTTTACAATTCCAGGCCTGCCGAAAATTTTTCTTAAAATTTTTTATATAGTATTTTAAAATTTGTTCAAGATTTCTGCATAATTTTGTAACTTTTTACAAAATTTAGACCTTTTATATGAATTAGTACACGTACTTTTCAGACATGCTGAGAAAAAATCTATATCTTTTCTAAAATTTTTATATATTTCAAAATATTCTAAGATTTTTTATTCTATAATTTCTGAAAAAAATTTACAGAATAAATTAAAAGTATTTTTGAAAAATCGCTTCATAAATATTATGAAAATTTTTTTCGTCAGAGAGGCATTTAATCTTTTCATTTCAATTACATAATCATATTAGCCTTATATATATATATATATAGAATTATAAAATAAAATCTCTTTTAAAATAAAATATTTTTATTCGTGAATTATACATTTGTTTCTTTTAGTCGTATAAATGGCTACAGAAACTTTTCATTCATAGCTGCATGTATTTCGATATTTATCTTTAACTAATTTTTTTCATGTTTGAAAAAGTTACATAACGTGAATCATTCATCAAAGATGAAATAATTATTTTTATTATATATAAAAAATCTTTTTAATAAAATAAAAAGATTTTTTATAAAGTTTTTATTATTAAAAAGAATTTTTAGTACAATATCTCTGAAAGTTTGCAAATTATTATACTGCAATTATTATATTGCAATATAAATAATAAAAAAATCCTTGGACATTTTTAAAATATCAAAATATTTTTATGAATCATTTATTTGTCGCATATGTCGCATATACGCAGATATACAAGTGCTTCTTTTAAAGCTATTAATTAATTTAGGAATGAAGAGATTAATCGTAATTTCGAAATATGTAATCTATCAGCGTTTTAAATAGCAATGGTGGTGTTTTGAACAAATTCTTCTGATTTTGTTCTAATAAAATTATCGTCACAAGCAAATAATTTATTTGCTTTGCGAATAAAATAGAAAATAAAGAGAAAAGGATGAGCTACAAAGAATAATATCTTTCTTTATTTGATCTTGTATAGATAAAACGAATTTATAGAAAATTTATTTTAGAGAATGCCGAATTTTCAATACTCTTACAATAATTTTTAAAATTAATAAATATGGGGGTAGCAAAAAAACATTTCACGATAAGATTACTAATTAATAACTCTTGTGGCTTATGATTAATATCCTTGCATCACGATAAAATATTTAATCTTCTCTTCAAATAAACTACATTAGAGAATCTTTACTTATATTTTTACATATTATAAATCATATATAGGAAACTTCCCTAAATCGATCACTACTTGTTTCTATTTTCCTGCACGGAAGAAACGATTTTCTTATTAAAGTATTTAAATATTTTGCTGAATACAAATCTGAAAATAATTATAGTAGCCTATCAAAATAATTGAAAAGTTCAAAAACTGTTCAAATCTATTTTTTGGCGAAAAGGACGTTTCGAGTGGATTTTAAGGGGACCTTAAAGTATTATGAATTACAAATATATACATATTTTATATGTACATAAATATTCTATGCAAATAAATTTAATATGTACAATAAAATGACGTAATACTTATAAAGCTATTAATTAGTTTTATTTAAATAATTCATATAACATTTCAAAAACATTAAGTATTCAAAATTGTAATGAGAAAAAATATTTCCTCGCAGCGTTAAAATTTGTTATTCTGCACTAAATACTCATTCAATAGGCACAGAGCTTGATAAAAGTATTGTATTATATTTTATATAAATTGTTTTATAATTAGATATTTATTGAATATTTATTGGCTGTATGGTACAATTTTAATTTAAAATGAATCAGATATTCAGTAATGTATAATTATAAAAAAAATTTGTATCAAATATAATATACTTTTATCGAATTCCGCGCCTGTTAAACGCGCGGAACTCACCTGTTTAATGCGAGAAAGTATCATCCAAAAAATAATTGTAATGTATTTAAATATAGAAACCAATAAGAAATTATATTTAGGTATAGGTATAAGTACAAGAAAAAAAGTACCTCGGCACAATATCTAGGTATTGCACAACATTAATCCTAAAAATAATTAGTCCTAAAAATAATTAGTTACACACAGACAATCATTTACGTGTCATTGACATATCATTACATACTACTATATGAGCTGTTTAATTGTATCGAACTTCAAGTTGATTGCTAAAATATCAAACTTTCTTACAATATTTATCACACTTGAGCGTCCTACATAATTATTTTGATTTTATAATCCAATAAAATTATTTTTAGATCTATATCTAGTTAAATTTTTTTAGATACTTCAGCATAATTACTCCTTCTATAGATCTGCAATCTATATTATTATCTCACGCATACATATACATAAATTTTCATATAACAATAACGTTTTAATTAAAAGTCCAATTCTAAGAACTTCACGTTGTTTCTTCGTGCAAACCATTAATCTGTGGACTAGTTGGATTTTGTAAGCTGCAGATTGCAGCTACATATTGCAGAGCTTTTATATGAAGCAAATGTCGACATGACAACTCTATGGCGCCTTTGGATTAAGAAGTAATAAAGAAGGTCTCAATTTCGAAAATTTTTGCCGTTCTCGATATAAACTCCATTTTACAGACATGTATTAATGCGTATACTTTAATCTTGGAAAAGGATTTTCGAATCTATGAAAAAGAAAAAAATAATTGTTATAAAATTATATATAGTTTAGTCATTATATGATCGGTATGGTCGTTAAACATTTCATATTTTTTTTTATACATATAAAAAACTGACAACTACAATAACTTCGAATAAAATGATATTTATATATTTCAGCGGTTTTCATCAAATATATTTTGTATATTTTGTATAATATATTTGGCAAAACAATTTTTTGTTAATACTATAATAAATATTAAAAGCTGAGTATTAAAAACCAAACTTTACATTGAGCTGTTTAGTTGCATCGAACTTCAAGCTGATTGCTAAAATATCAAATCTTCTTACAATATTTATCACACTTGAGCGTCCTACATAATTATTTTGATTTTATGGTTCAATAAAATTATTTTTAGATCTATATCTAGCTAAATTTTTCATAGATACTTCATAATTATTCCTTCTGTGAGTCTGCAATCTATATTATTATCAACTTCTTAAGTAGCATACAGCGCTTAGAAAGCGCTAAAAAAGTGCATATAATCGCTTTTTAACACTTTGCAAGCGCTGCTGTGTCACTTGCGTTTATTTCTGATTGTTTCAGGGGACGTTTTCGCCAGAAGCATACGAGCCTTTGTCGAACCTGCAAATTTTAAACCTAGGTAACAACGTACTCCATTGGTTACATCAGAGCATATTCGAGCACATTGCTGACCTCAAGGTGCTGAATCTGTCCGGAAATCCTTTCGGTGTGTTCGATTATCGTACGTCCATAGCGATCAGTAGTTTGTCGTATTTGGAAGAATTGGACATCAGTTATTGCGAATTGCGAGAACTACCGAATTTTCAGTTCCATAATGCCAAGTAAGGAACCGAAAAGTATAGGATTTTTTTATATATAGTTTTATCATAATTATGTTATGCATCACTCAAGAACGGCATTTCCTAAAACCTTCGCTGCTCTTAGACACCTGAAGAAACTGAACCTGACCAGCAACCAGCTCACAGTTCTGCCCAAATCATTGGAAGAGGCCAGAACCTTGGAGTACCTTAGTTTGGATGACAATCCGATACGCGCTATCGATCGCACGAATGCTTTCCCCAACCTGAAGATGCTACGAGAGCTCAGTCTACGCGGGATGCTGAATCTGACGATGATCGGGAACGGTGGATTGTCGGCATTGACTGGCCTGGAGAGCCTCTACATACAGAATTGTTGGAAATTAGGGAGGATCGAAGAATACGCGATAGCGTTCACGGTACGTTGATAGCCGATAGTAAGCATGCCAATGCTGTTTACGATAACGATGTAATTTGTCGCGCGTTGTCCGCAGACCACCGAGGGCACGATGTGGCCGCCGTTGAAAAAGCTGAACATGGCGTCCAATAATCTCCGGTATTTACCGATGCTACTCATTGGAAGATGGGACAAGCTCGAGGAATTGCACCTGACGGGCAACCAGTGGAACTGCGATTGCGATAATCAATATCTGGTAAGTTCCGACAATCGAGCAATATGCGATCAGTCGAGGAAGAGAACAAAAAAGTACACTGAGAGAAATGTTTTGCTATTTATGATAAAATAATTATAATTAGGGACTCTCCCAACCAAAACAAGTCACGGTAATGTGTCAAAATGACATTAAAATAAATCGTAAATAATATTTTGAAATCATTTTGATATTATGATTTGATATTATTGTTATTCTGCTTGAGCTATTTCTCTATAGTTAATACTTTATAATGTTACTAATAATAATTATATTCATAGTTCTTAATAAAAAATTATAATTGTTCGAAAAACGTGATTATAATATTATACTTATAATTCTATATAAAAAAATATATAATTGACTCCAGACTATAATATTGTAATTATTTTTGGCCATCTATACTTGTTTATATAGAACTATAAATATAATTATTAATATTATAGTAGTAATAACTATAAGAATGAAGCTCTTAATCGTAATTATTCTGTCCATGAATTAGTATAATCATAAATACCAAACGCTTTTAGAAATTCACTCGTATCGTCCCTTCGTTTCAATTGGGTTGCATACAGTAATTAATGGCTTATTTCTCGCAGATCGGGACTATATTGCCGGAATATGGCGAGGCACTAATGGGAGAAAACGAGGTCGACGAGCTCACCTGTTCCACGCCGCCAGAACATGCAGGGAAGAAGCTCGCATCTCTGGCTGATCGACATCTACGCTGCTTGGATCTGTATAACGCGAGACCGGAAAAGGATGCCGCAATACTCGTAGGAGTGCTGATCGGCCTACTTATCGCGATCCCAATCAGCATGGCCTTCTTCATCCTTTGGCGGCGTGGCTTCTTCTTCTGTGGATCGCAAGGTCCTGGCAGCTTCTCCCGTGCTTTCTATAAACGCGCGTCCAATGACGATGACATTTAAACTACACATACACACACACACACACACACACACACACACACACACACACACACACACACACACACACACACACACACACACACACACAAAAAATATATATATA
>Ga0157364_1004645_pt1 | contig 13761 bp, 5 predicted proteins | sample AttsexASBM2_FD_111476 | JGI IMG/M metagenome (GOLD analysis project Ga0157364, IMG submission 111476) | Fungus gardens microbial communities from leaf cutter ant in Ribeirão Preto, State of São Paulo, Brazil - Atta sexdens ASBM2 | ecosystem: Host-associated > Fungi > Mycelium > Unclassified ... | reverse complement strand
TTAAAACCTCCCGCAAATGACGAGAATTTGGCTCGTAAACTGACATTTTCAATCGAGAATAATTTTATGATACAGACACAAATCGACTAATGTTTCTATGGGGTTATGTTGACAGATGCCCAAATTTATTGTATGACGTTTATGATCTATTTATTTCGACCATCACTTACCGCTAAAGCCATTTATAGGAAAACGGCGGAAGCAAAGTTGTACATCTAATATAAGAATAAGAAATGTAGATATTTTTTAACGATAAAAGTGATTAAAAACCTTTTTATTTAAAGATATTTATTTTTTCAATAGATCTATTCAATGATAAATCTTATTTATTTGTTTTAATTATAAATTTCGCTATAGTTTTCCCCAATTTTCACTCTTTATTCCTAATAATCATTTAACTTCTCATCATATAGGATTTGGTCTTAAAAGTTTTAATCTAAACTCTCAATAACTTTTGTCTAAACAAATGGATAATTCATAATCTGTAACATTTCTTTTCTCATAAATAAAAAGATTGATGTCCAAAAACGATAAAAATCAAAAAAGTTTAAGCAAAAAGTTGTTCGTTTCCTACGGTTTGTTTTCTTCCTCTATCTAAATTATGATTCTATTAAAAATTTTTAATTCGATCCAGATTTACTCTATTTGCGATAGTTTCCAAAATGTCTCCATTAGATAACTTGGGTAAGTTTTTGGTAACAAACATTTTCTTCAACTTTCGATTACTACCTATTTCCGAGAAAAAATTATGGTCAAGATGATGTGATACATCCTATACACATATATGTAGGATAGTATCGGGTATTGTGAGCACTGCAGATAATATGAGCATCCTTTATATTTCTGTAATAGTTGGTACTGGTATTGTAAAAACTGTTGTTCAAAAAAGATACATCTGTCTTTGCAACATTCCAATATACTGTAAAGTTTGATCTAAATTTATGTATATATAATACTTCGGATGATATTTATCATATTAAATAAGCAAGTACATTATTTTTTATTTCTTATGTTTTTTTTTGCTTTACTTCATAAGATCTCCAATCTATATTTTGTTTTGCATGTTAATATTTATAAAGTAAACAGTATAAGCCAGTCTAACTTCATAAAGTCTCGAGATCATTATTGATTTATTAGACACGGACATTTTTCATTATGCATGGTCGTTTATTAGCATCTTCATTATTCCTTATAGAACACTGAAAAAAAGTCTGGCGAGAGATCAATCACTATGGCACAATCAGTGTACATTTCTTTCTCTCTTATAAATCTCTTATAAATATATTGCGATAATACAGCAATAAAACAGGCAATGCTAGCAGTAACAGTAATAGCAATATGCTAACAATATTGCTAGCAATACATAGTAGTACATAGTAGTACATAGTAGTACATAACAATACATTAACAATACTTGGCAATATTGCGCGCAATAGATGACAATACATAGGAAAATATTAACAATACAATAATAATAATAGCCATAATGTCTTGTATTACCATAATTACCAATCACTGTATATTTTTTTAGTAGTGGTTGATGCCCTCAGTGTCTGGTAATAGTTATTAAATACATGGTGAAATAAACTAATCAAATATTTAGTTAATATAACAAAAATAATGTTACTTTTACAAATATTATATTTAATAAGTATTATTAAAGTATTATTAAACTATTATCATTTGGTCATATTTACTAAATATTTTTAAATGTAACATTATTTTTGGTTATATTAATCAAATATTTGGTTGGCATTTGTTCTAATAAAATGTTTCGTATATAAGATGGTACCAAATTTCGGTTCCACCTGTCCTAAGCAGATAAAGAGAACTAAACTGAGTCGAAAAGTCTTCTACCATTTTGTAGTTTGCACAATAATTAATGTTTAAAGATAGTCGAATACGCGTGTCTGCCCGCCCTATTATTGCCAAAAGTATGGCTCACCGGTCGCATGACATGTGAGGAGTAGGGCAAGCGCCGCTCACACCGCCGCGAGCCTCTAAGCTTGAACAAGATAGACTCGCCCCATGCGCTTGCATTTGGCGGTGGGCGAATTTGATTATTTTCTTACGTTAATAACTCGTTAACCATTGCGACAATTGTAAAATAGTGGAGGACTTTTCTTCTCAGTTTAGTCCATTCTACCACATGTGGTAGAATGGAAAACTTATCACTAATTTCCAAACACTCTGTATATTTCAATTTTTCATCTTTGCATAATTTCTTATAAAAAATTTCCTGTGCTTGTATTACTCCTAAGGATGCTCATATTCGTCTATCCAAAGGATATGAGCACTGAGTCGATAATAAAAGCATCTATCACCATTTCAACATTTACATTAAAATAATCAATTTCAATACTAAAATACATAAAACATCAACGAATTTATCAAATAGTGCACACAAGATTTTTTTATTCTTCAATGTGCCAGATATATCAAAATGTTTTCTTGAGATGCTCATAATACCCCATTTTACCCTATATCTATACAGAGTGTCATAAAAAGGATGGGACATCGGATTATCTCGGAAAAATGATGTTTTCGGTCAAAATTTTTATATGAAAGTTATAGGACATCAAGTTATCCATCATATAATAATATTGATTTGACTTTAAATGATCTTGAAAATGATGAGATTATTTAAGTTTTTTAAGTAGGAATCCTATTTTTATTATAAATTCATGTAGAAAAGTGTAGACGACATTAACATTTTTTTAAAACAATATAATTAAGTTCCATTTGGCCATGAACTATTTGAGGTGTACATCGCTAACTAATAACAAACTAATATCTAACTACATAATGAGTACTTGATGTCTTACATTTGTATAAAAATTTTTTTTCGAAAAATCGTCATTCCGAGATAATCCCATATCCCGACCATTCGGCGATATCTAGTGTCCCTATAATATAATATCTGGCCACTCACTGTGATTGTTTTCATCAATCAATCCTAAATTCCCTCAAAATAGCAGTATCAATCAAAGTATAATATTCCGTATCACGTACACATTCATATTAGATTCACATATATACAATATATGCACCAGATTCATACGCAATCATTTTATGATTTATGACTAATTCTCTATATTATAGGGACACTAACTATATTATAAGAACACATCATACATAGTGATACTTATGTGCATGTACGTACGTGCGTATATGTATACAAATTATACAGCTAAAATTTTCATCACTTACCTTTCATATTTCCATATTTCACAATATTATATAAATATACAGATTATAATTAAATCAAATATTGATATTTTTATATACCTTATTGATTATTGGTATACACCTTTCAGACTCTATCTCAGTACTAATTTTCCTTTCAATGGCTGCAATCTCAAGTAGAACAAATTCTGTTGTCAATTTCTTTCCATCTACTGTAGTAATTACTGGCTTTACTAATTCGGGGTTTTCTACAACACACAAAATATATATATATAAGATGAATATTAATAGCTGATTCAACTTTTTATTATGAGAGATGAATTGACTGCAATTGGAAAGAGCGTAAAAATCTAGACACAAAATTCAAAATCGAGACATAAGACGTTTTATGCGTCTATAATGAATAGTAGCAGTAGAGGTGTAAACACATCGAGAGTAAGCTGATTTTCCGGCGACTACCGCCTTTACTTCTATTGTTCATTATAAACACTTTAAAGACGTTCTTAAAACTTTCTTAAAACATCTTATATCTCGATTTTTTATTTTAATTGGGAATTCTTATGCTCTTTCCAATTGCAATCAATAATTTATCTCCCATGATAAAAAGTTGGTTCAATTATTATTTACCGCATTCGCACGCGTGCACACACACACATGCACAAGGTGTCCCAAAATAGATGATAAGTATTTTATAGACAGATTCTTTGTAACGGAAAGTCTAATACAAACTATCGAGGCTCTGATTTTTTTTTATATAAATGGAAAGCGTTTAAGAATTATGACGGAGCTAGAATTTCGCGTGTTCAAAGATAGCAAAATGGTCAATATGAAAGTGTTTCCTCAAATTTTTGATGCTGAATAACAAAATTCAACATTTTCATATTATTTTCCTGTTCTTGAGCATGAAAAATTCAAGTCCCGTCATTCGTAATTTTTAAACTCTAATGTAACAAAGAAAGAAGCCAATACAGAGTAACCAATGCAGTTAAAGGTATGTAAAAATTTATTGTGAAGAAACTAATGTGCAAATGTTTCGACTGACATTTTCAGTCTTCATCAATACAATATAAGCTAAATTAACAATGTTTCTAATTCATAATATAAATAATGTAAATATTAAAACATGTAATTTGAAATAGGAGCAGTTTCAGGAAATTGTGAACAAATTTCGAAATTCCAGATATTTTTTATATTTTCCCCTGACTTTTTTCGATTTCCATGACCAATTTCAATTTCTCTGATTTTTCCCGGTTTTTCCGGATTTCCAGATCTGTGGCAACCCTGTCAGAAAATTTTAAATGGCATGTGAAGTCGAGTGAGAACTTCTCATTTGAAAAAGCTTTCCGAGACAAGAATTACGCAGGACGACCAATATTTCTATACTATATTCTATATATATATTCTATATATATATTCACAGAGTTGAGATGATCATTATTGAGTTTTTATGATAGCGAGGGCTCACAGCGAGGATGTAAGAAAGATAAACCTTCATATGAGCACATGTGTTCCTGAGAGAGGAGGGGAGTGTACGGAGCAATAGATTGTTGAAATTTGACAAAAAAGACGTCTATACTATTATAACTAGAAATCAAACATATTTAATAAAAAATTAAATAACAAAAAATTGAATATGCAAAACACGCATATTTACAGATAGCCAAATCTGTAGAAAGATTTTTTAAATACACACTGTGCCAACAAAATGACAACAGAATTAGAAGTACAATACTATTGATAGACTGCTAGAAAAAAACGTAGAATCCGCAAGTGTCAAATAATGTTGACAAGATCTGCTCAGTTTTTGCCAACAATTTGCCTTCACGTCGACAGACGATGTTAACAAAACACAATGCAGACACAGTTGATGACAGACTGCCGTTATTTTTTGCTCGAATCTGCTGACAGTCTGCTAGAACATTGCAGACATTTGGCTGAGTATATATTTCAACGTATATTTATATTTCAAAAATTACATTTGAAAAACAACTTGCAGTCATTAAACTGCAAGTTGATGAATTGCAAAATCTATTCACATTTTTAATTTGAGGTTTACACAAAAATTAAAACACGTACGTGAACACACAACACATACACACACACATGCGCGCGCGCACGTACCAACGTACATGCATATATACTCAATTCCACGCCCTATTCTTCCATACACTCAAGAATATGCGTCTCTACACGAAGCCTTATTTTCCTTATGTCCTCATCAATTTTCGCAAAATCTCAATAATAATATTTAAATGATTGTAACTCTGCGAAAAAAAGATGTCAATCAACTCGTGTTATTCTCATCTAGAAAGCTCTTTTAAACAAACCTCCACTCGATCCCACATATCATTATTTAAGATTTCCGGGGGTATTAAGGTGGATGATTTTCGAAGTTGAATCAGATTTTATAATCCCATTGTATTCCTACAAATTTCAATTCTATATTTTGAACTGTAGAGACTTTTAAGTAGTTCGGAACTTTATATGTGGGCACAGAGTGTCTCATTTTAATTGCCTCACGTAAATATCTTGAAAAATATGGAAGATACGAAAAAACATTTCACAAAAGGTTAAAAGGTTCGAAGAGCGACATAAAACCCTAGACACAATATAAAGCAACAGCGACGAGAACAGCGAAAGGAATAACATAGAAATAAGCGATATAACTGTTGCACAATGCCGCGAAAGAAATAAAAATTCCAACCAATCTGATCTCGTATATAGATTGTAGTATAGTCTTCCATTTGCTTCAAGATTATAGTACATATAAAACAGAATAGTACATATAAACAGAATAAAAAATCTGAACACTGATTGGTAGATTATAAGGCGATAGACACAGAATTCCAACTCGTCGGAAATTTATTGCTATTGCCTTATTCTGTTTCTTCTGTTTCTATGTGCATTGATATACGCATTCCCAAATGTTGGATGCCTTTATTTCTAAAGCTATTGCTATCGCTAATGTTATTTCATTATTGCTGTTTCTTTTGTTTAGGGGCTTAAGAAGGTATCATTAACTTTGGGTGGCATCGCCAAGGTAAAATTAAGGTTACTTAGAATTTTTTTACATGGAACCCTCCATTTTTCCTTATATGTTCTCATCCCTTACCTCGAAATCTTTTCAAAATGTTATAATACAATAATTTTTCATAAAGTACTTTCCGAGTTATAATTCTTGGAAGTATTACAATACAACAATACCGTCACATTAGCATACAAGGTATCCAATCGACGGCTAAATTTCCTGAATGTTGTTCAGGATCATGACCTAGATAATATTTATTAAGCTCAAAGTCATTGGAAGTTGTACTCCTCTTATTTTCATTATTAAAACTGAAGTGATCTTGACCATATAAGTTTTGTTTGAAACGATTTTCCATATTTACCATAATTTTCGAGAAATCTTAATGCATTATTTGGGAGGCCCTGTACATGTATATATGTATATACATAATTTTACATGTATATATACAATATATATATTATACGTATGTGTGTGTATACACACAGTATATATACACACACACAGAGTGTAACATAGTGACCATTTCAAACTCGTTTTTAAAAAAATGTACACTTGAAAAATGTTCCAGAGAAAAATTATTAGGTTAGATAGTAGTTAGCGTAATGTTGATCATGTAAAAATTATTTCGAAATTTTTAAATAGAAACCCCTATATTTGATTACATATTTTTGTAATAACCTTGAAAGTTGATTTTGAAAGCTTTTCCAAAACATTATAATAAATTCCAAATTATGACTCTTAAAAGTTATAATATCAGCAACATTAGCATTATCTAAGGTATCTGATTGACTAAATCTTTTAAGGAGATTCTCGCGCTATTTCCTAGTGACTAGTCATTAGTTTATTCATAATAAAACAATTAAAAATGTAAAACAATTAAAATAATGGAACAAAAAGATTACTAGCAATATCTTATGCCATTATATACAATTGTTTTAATTTTATATGTTACTAAATATGTTCAAAACAAAAAAAAAGTTGTAAGATGCTCATTTGATATATGTATACGCATCGTCTTCATTTGACATATATTCTAGCTTTTTTCATTGAAGAATATAAATTTCCTGTAAACTGTACAATCAGTTTAAATGAAACTTTACAATAACAAATGTAAGTGTTTACTTTATAATACTGATTTTTCAGTTACTGTCTTATACACAAGTGTCTCAATTTAAAAGACAATAACTACAAAATAAGATCACATCTTCAAATTGTAATATAAAAGTCTAAATTTAGAATTAAATATCTTCAAAATGATATGGTAAAAGTCAATAAAATTTTTCTAGATATTATTGATATTAACTTTTGTATTTACATGTATATTATAGACTTGATTTATATTTCATTAAATGCGAAAAATCTTAAATATTCAGGGTCATTTTGACATTATAGATCTGTTTTTTATGACTGAATTAACGCATTTTTTTGGAACTTAAAGTTAGACAGGTATATGTTTGATATTTGATAAAAACAAGAAAGTTCTAGTACAGTCTAGTGCAAAAAATAAAAAAAAAGATCTTATACAGGGTATCCCAAAATAATCGCCAAATATTTCGTGTGCTGGTAGAGCGGATTAAAAATCTTCTATCATTTTGCAATTTTCACAATAATTAACAAGATATTAATTATTAAAAATCATCGGATATTGATTTTCAATAATTTTTTACTCAGGTACACTACCAACTTTACAGAAAAACAATAAGAGACAAAAATTGTTTATTTTCTTCTCATAGAACTCTAAGAATTTTTTCAAAATTTTTTATCAATTTTTTTAGTACTGCATTGGTAACTATTTTTACCAACATAAGAAAATGCGGTACTAAAAAATTCTGAAAAAATTCTCAGAACTCTATGAGAAAAAAATAAACAATTTTTGTCACTTGCTGTTTTTCTGTAAAGTTGATAGTACTTGAATAAAAAATTATTGAAAACCAATATTCGACGATATTTAATTAATATCTTGTTAACTATTGCGAAAATTGTAAAGTGATAAGACTTTTTGACTTAGTTTAGTCCGCTCTAACAACACATGAAATATTTAACGGTCATTTCAGAACATATATCATCCTATATATCAAGATCAAAGCTATTAAAATTCTTCCTCTTATTTTCATTTTTAAGATAAAAAAGCCAAATATCAAACATAAAATGTTTATAAAATCTATTACAATCCCTCTATTGTGGAAATAATTCAAAATTATGAAAAATCATTCATTCGAGGGGCTGTTCCTTTAAGAGGATAAATATGTACATCTAACAGATCAAAACAAGTCTAATTTTGCGAATTTTTTGTGAAAAAACGGAATAGAGATAGAAGTCGGATTACTTCCAAAGATCATACTTTTCTCTCTATTTATATTAAAATTTTATTAAAAAATAATATAAAATGGATCGCTATTCAAATTTTTGTACATCATGTTTTACAAAATGAGGCAATGGTCACCGCATGATTTGCGGTGACCATTGCTATTCGCACAAGAAGAAGTCTGAAAGCACAAGTTTAAAAATTAAAACATAGATCTTGTGCTTGATGTTTTTTTAAATATTGCATTTGAACAAAATGATAGCTAGCCAAATTAATGTAATGATTTTTCACAAAAAATTTTGCTCATTTTTGGCTACGAAAAAACTAATCGTAGGAAAAATCCTATGTCAAGAACTAGTTTTCCGTATGTAAAGAGTGTGTAAAATTGCAAATCGATCGAGCCGTCTTTAAGATATTGTATAATGATCACGCGTTTTAGAAACTATGTATATTTTGAGAAAAACGCGTTTAAAGTTTTACATTTAGTTTATATTTTTCGTTGCTAACGTTTCAAACTTTTCAGTTGCTCCAGATAAAACTGTTACCCACCCAACCGTATTTTTAAATGCTTTGAAGCTTGTTATGGATTCAAAATAAATAGAAAAAAACCCTTCTTTGACCTGCAAGAATTTGAACCGTCATGTCGCAGATGCGCCTACCTGTCTTCAACGCGCTCGAACCTTCTCATCTATAATTTCGTGTAACTCCCCTATTTTTCGCCGGATTGATTTATAACTCTACAAAAACATTCTTAAAACATTATATTTTAAAAATATGTATAAAAAATCGATTTTTTCATTATTTCTATAGATGTATACTCCGTTCAATGAAAAATTCAAATCGGAAAACTTGTCCATTTTGCGCGTCTTCATAGCGTTGTACAGCGTTACATTGCCTTCTATGCGCAAACCGAGGTCATTCTCTCGTTGAACAGAATATGTATACCTCCTTAAAGAGATTGAGATTGTCCTAACTCAAAAATTTCAAATGAAACTCCTTATAACATCATTTGAAAGAACATAAAAAAAGAAAGTTTTTGATTCAATGCAAAAATAGATACATTGACCCGTTTGGGAGTCATTCATGTCAAAGTTTGAAAAATTCTATTTGTTTTTATCTTCAATATATGTTGGATTTATTGCAGCAATTATTTAAAATAGATATCGTTCACTTCTTGACATGAAATAATCGATTATGAAATTATTATCCTATGTTCTGCACGAACTGCCGATGTCCGAAGCATTTTTGACTATTATTTTTTGCAGTGTGTAAGATACGTTGGCAGAAATTCTATTGTACAGTGACTACGTTTACATAATTTGATCTATTTATAATATCGATGTTAAGAAACTGGCCAATCAATCCATTCTTCAGAGGAATAGTTATAATTGGCCAGTTTCATAACATCGATGTTATAACTTCGGCGTAAATCAAACCGTAGTCAATGTGCTCAAACACGTTCCGAATCATAGGATTATGGCAGCTTGTAAAAATACGAGAGCAAGTCAATAAATTTTTAGAAAAACAATAAAACACATTTTTTTTTATCGATTCATTTTTATTTCTCAACACAGTCTCCTTTGAGCTCGATACACTTGATCCAACGATTCTCCAACTTTTTCAAGCCGTCCGAATAATACGATTTGTCCAACTCTTCAAAATAAACCTCTGTTTCGGCGATGAGCTCTCTGGTGGTGAATCTCTTTCCTCCGAACCATTTTTTCAGGTTTGGAAACAGGAAATAATCGCAGAGGGCTAAATCCGGCGAATATGAGGGAAGCAATTCGTAGCGGAATACATTGAATTTGATCATCGGTGCCGGGCATGTGTGAATCCGTGCATTGTCTTGATGGAAGAGTACTTTCTTCTTTGCCAAATGGGGATGTTTTTTCTTTAAAATGTTGTTGAAACGGTCCAATAAGGCTGCGTAGTAATCGCCACTAATCGTGCTTCGATAGAAGGTAATCGATATGAATTATATCGCGTGCATCCCAAAAAACTGTGGCCTTTCCGGCTGACTTTACGGTCTTCACCTTCTTCGGGGCTGGTTTATCTGATGAAGTCCATTGTTTTGATTGTTCCTTCGTCTCAGGTGTGAAGTAATGGATCTATGTTTCATCCACAATAATGAATTGATGCAGAAATTCATCTAGATTATGTTGAAACATCTCCAAACATTGTTTTGAAATCGTCACATGCGCTTATGGTCCACAGTGAGCAAACGCAGCACTCATCTTGCCGATTGCTTTTTCATACAATTGTTCTTGCCGATAGCTTTTTCATACAATTGTTCGTGCAAAATTGAAATTACTGTGCCACGTAATATGCCTGTGGCTTCAACAAGCTCGCGCACTTTCACTCATCGATCAACAATATCGTGGACTTTATCGATGATTTCTGGCACCCTCAATTGGACGTCGAACGAGGTGCATCACATGTGGATGTACAACCATGTTTAAATTCATTCATCCAATTGTATATAGTCGCAAACGTTGGTGCAGATGTGCTATGAACATTATCCAATTGTCTTTGATTTCTTTCGACGTTAAATCTTTCATATGTAGACATTGATCACTGCACGAAACTCATTTTTTCCATTTTACAAAAATTACAAAGATTCGCTTTAATCGTCTACAGAAATGAAACCACGCGATGAATTCCGCTCAAAATTTGATAGTAATCAGTTAAGTACTCTCCGTACTGAACGAGCAACTTTCTTTTTTCATGCCCTTTCATATTATATATTACATATATAGAGTTCCATTTGAAATTTTTGAGTTAGGGGCACCCTCTTGAGGAGATAATCTCTCTAATTCCCTTAAAAAAGTAATTCTTCGAAAATCGAACATTTTGATTTTTCATAATTTTGATTTGTTTTCAAAATATAAGAATGGTAAGAGACTTTATAGGCATCTTGTATATCTATCTGACTTTAAGTTCTTCTAAAAGTGTATAATCATGACCTTAAAACAACATTTAAGACTCCTGAGTACTCACCTCAGCCACATTGAATAATGTCATAAACGAGAAATGTGTCATAAGCTGATTATCTTGCAATTTGTAAATAGAAATCATCATTTCTCGCTTATGACGTCCCATATATAGCTAAGGCGATTACTCAGGAGCCTTAAAAGATTTTAGTCGTCAATTGAACACCTTAGACAATGCTAATATCGACAATATCTTAATTTTTAATTATCATAATATTCGAAAAATAATTAATAAAGATAATTAATAAAAATAATAAAATTAATAAAATACCTCTATTTACAATTTATATGTAATTTATTTATTTTTATTTATGATTTATATATTAATTCTTAGCATGAACTCTGGGTTACGTACACTCAAGCTGCATAAAACAGCGCTAAACATTCACAAACCATAAAGATGGGGAAGACTAGAATAGGGGGTAAAAAGTTATTTCCTCTATTAATTTTTCCCTCCCTCTCTCCCCTCCACAGCATGCTACGAGAATTGAATAAGAATTTATCCTAATCGTTAATTGTCAATATTCTAGTGTATTACACCCAGCTCCAGAAACATATCTCAAAAGTACAAATCTCGACAATATCTTATTTTAATAATTCAAGAATTTTTGTATACAGTAAGTTTTATTTATCGTTAATGAATAAAAATAAGTTAATAAATGAAAATATTGATTTGTAGCATTTTTTACATTATTTAATAGAAATTCTAAACACTTGAAACAAAGTCTGAATAAATATATAGCTCGATATTCTTAGAAAGTGTGTTTAGCAATATTTTGTAAGTCATTTTTATATTATAATTGTACATTATTTTACTGTTTATAAAATTTAAACTCATTTAAAGATTGTTGATCTAACTTTACCGAACAAATATACTTTTTGAAACTAATCGAAATAATGATATGTTTTTCTTAAAGTACGTTCGATTACTTTTAAAACCCCGCTAGAAAAATCTCTCCAATAATTTTCTCCTTGAAACTACGAATTTTCAAAGAAAACTCGGTTTTCTCGCGAATTTCAATGTTTTTATTTCTCTTTTTTCCTGAATATTTCGAATATCTTCAATTTTTCGATTTTCATGCTTCTTTTCATTCATTCTTCTTTCTAAATTTTTGGCGTATCGATTAAAAAAAAAATTTATTCGTGATTGAAAACGTGAGGGTAACATATTTATGTGCTCCAAAATCTCGAATCAATATAACATGCCAGCAGAGGGTTAAAATACCTAGCATTTTAAAAAAAACACTCGAAATCAACTACAAGAATAAAAAATAGGAATTTGCATAAAAAATTTCGAAGTGATTTTTATGTAACTCTAATAATACTATCCAAAAAAGTGTTCTGATTCTCATCTCGGTACTTTTCGAGTGACATATCATCATCGTTCAACATTCAACAGTAAATAACAAGAATAATATAACATCTGGAAGCACCCAGATCTCCATCCAAATATGTTCCAAAGTATGTCACACTAACATTTCTATTAATGCAATACTTAGAATTTTATATCTTTTGTCTGGAAAATTTTTCAAGAAAGTATATTTCAAGAAAATATACATTTCTCAACCTGATATGATTGCTCTTATACCTGATATAACCGCATTAATATGTATATTCTTGCAGAACAATTCTGTGAATAACATTTACCAAAAATTCTAAATGTTTCTTCTTCTTGCAAAATAGGTAAATTTCTCCTTCCAGTTTTTTCTATGACTTTAATATTAACGATGGATTTTTCTGGTAGTGATGCTCCAAACATTAACTCTGAAATTCTTGCAAGAGGAAAATCTAAAAAATATTTGTGGTATTACAAAATTGTCACAATAATATACAAGTCATAATAATATACATGTTCAGCGTAATGATCCATACGATTTTTCAGACACTTCTGACAGTTAAAAAAGATTGAAGGATGAGTATTCATCTGTTTTATATAGGCTATAATATGCGATAAAAAATTTTTTTAAATTTTTTTTCATAAGAAAATCAAAGTCATCTTAAATTTTTTAAATAACATAGAATTTTTGTTCCATAATATTGTAGGAATTTTCAAGACAAATTCAAATCACTGTCGAAATGTCACTTTTATGATGTTTTATTGATTTTGTTGCATATTTTATTAAATAAGTAGATGTGTGTATATGTGTATATATACATATATGTGTATATGTACGTATGTGTGTGTGTGTGTGTGTGTGTGTGTGTGTGTGTGTGTGTGTGTGTGTGAGAGAGAGAGAGAGAGAGAGAGAGAG
>Ga0157364_1004642_pt1 | contig 13765 bp, 6 predicted proteins | sample AttsexASBM2_FD_111476 | JGI IMG/M metagenome (GOLD analysis project Ga0157364, IMG submission 111476) | Fungus gardens microbial communities from leaf cutter ant in Ribeirão Preto, State of São Paulo, Brazil - Atta sexdens ASBM2 | ecosystem: Host-associated > Fungi > Mycelium > Unclassified ... | reverse complement strand
TAAAACATTGTATAACACACACTCGTAGAAACTTTATATTAAATATTAAATTAACTAAAAATACTTCTTAGACATTTTAAATTTTGGATGATAATCTCTTAATACGAACTCTACTTTTAATCTATTTTAAATTAATTAAAAGATAATATCTAGGTATTCACTTACACTGTATTATAAAATTTATAGTAACAACATAGATATTTTACCCCCCCCCCCCAAAATATCTTATTACTATAAATCTATTTAGCGCTACATATGTTTGATTCAATTGTAAAAAATCCGTTGATTGCAAAAAAGTATGTATTTAAATGGTTAAATATATTCACGTCAATTCTTTTTCGATTCTGTTTTTATGATTAAGAATGCGTCGCGCATTTGAATTTCGTGCACGTCTGCTCCATCTGCTTTTGCGATCTCTCTTTCTTTCTTTCTTTCTCTGGCTTTTTCCGTAACGTGGTTCTCTTCCACGGCGGCATGAATATTGAAAGAGACGGATAGCGGGACTGACTCTCATGGGAGCACGGTTGTACACTACGCGTATGAGGATCCAGCTTCCGTTACGAAAATAAAGTACGAGTCGGACGAGAGCGACGGAGCGTGCGAGTTGACGGGACCGCACGACTAGAGAGAGAGAAACCATTTGATTATGCTATTAATAAAAGCAGCCGGGATTCATCGTTTAATCCTTAAATATTCATACGGACTTGCGAAATATTTTTATCAAATATTAAAATATTTTCAGTAAAATTCCACTTATTTTATTCGTATTGATGAAAATTAGTATAATTCATCACCAAGAAATAAAAAACTTTATATAATATAATCATGCAAAGATAATTTCAATTAATTAATTAGATAAAGTGTCACGAAAAAAATATTATATTTTATATTGTATGTACTTATACAATTTTATAAATAATTTTAAAACATTTGTTTAAATAATATTATTTATATATGTATATATTATTTAATATTAATAATTTTTAATAATTTATTATAATAATTTGATATTAATAATATTATATAAAATATATTAAATAATATTAATTTTTAAACCGTGTTTAGAAATTTCTTTTTATTTTACAGCAATATATCTTAATCTTTGATCTTAAATTAAAATTAAAAATTTATTATTGTAATTCTATTTAATATCTAATTATTTGCAAGTTTTACACGAATTCTATTTTGGGAAATTTTGGCTTTGCTCTTATCTACAGTCTTATGTAGCTTTATATCACATCCCTCTATTTAAGTTTAATTCCATGTGACATTTATTTCCTTGACTCATATTTATGCTATTTGCCATTTAGAGATGAGAATTGTACGTGGAATACGAGAGAATACTATTACTTCTAGAAAGAAATTTATTTTCGGAGGTATCTTACTTTCAAGAATATTGCGAATATCATTTATGAAACTCGATCGCATTAATCACGCATTAATCCCACTCTTGAACTATCTTCTTTTTTAATCAATTGAAAGTTAAGGGTTAGCTTTGATAAATTACTTCATAAATGTAAAGGAATTTGGAAATTTTTACGTACTAATTTCTTAACAAAAATCAAAGATGTTAATCATCGAATATTTTATTTATTTTATTTATTAATAATTATTTATTTTAATATATTCTGAAGATAGAAAATTTGACGAATTAAAAATTTGAGAATTTTGAAATGTGATTCTCTCAAAAATATTGAATATTTCTTGATAAATTTAAATTATAGACTGAAGAAGTTCTAACTAAATAGCAATTTTTACATTTGCAAATAGGTACTTACATACATTACAAAGTACGCAAAAGAAATTGTCGAGTGCAAAGCAGTTCGTATAAAAGATCGATGATGGCACAAATGAAAATTCTAAAGATAGAATTTTCTCGTTTCAAGAAAGGAGAGAAAACACTGGTTTAAGGAGACACTGGTAAATAAAACCGCTTCTTCACCGTTTCCTCTCATCGTTCTCTCGCGACGGCAATCAAGTATAATGGTCCTCAACGGCGGAAGGACGACAGGATGATGGGAGGAAGTGTGTGAAAGGGAGCAGGTCCCTAGAACGGTCCAGTATCGCCACAGGAGGTCCATCATATTGGGCCCGATAACGAGCACGCATTCTCGAATCAAGTCCCGCATTGTCATCCCGTATTCATCATGTATCATAATACGATACATCGGTGAGTATTCATCGCCAGTGTATCGCATTATCCTGGCCACATTATTATACCGCTGTGCGAATCCGCATGATCCTGCCTATGTTTATCCTTTCTTCCTGCCTACCTTCCTTTTTCGTGCCCTTTTCTTATCCTCCTCGCCTCTTTCGCTCGAATGAGTGAAAGCATCTGGGCTTGGTACTGTTGTCGTGAGGGAAGCAAGACCAACTCGTAATTGGAACGATAGGTGGAAGTCGTATATATAGCCAACCATAGCTGTACGATAGTTGAAACAAAAATGCTGCTATAAAAAAAAGAGTTACTTCAAGTTTCTATGTGATCATTGTGATCCTGTAAAACGCTTGGATGCGCTACGGTCTCATTAAAAGTTAACGCGCCAGTAATCACTTTTACAAAAATTGCCAAAGATTTTGTAATGTATGGGGAAAAAATAATTTTAGCATTAAGTAACAGTGCAGTCTAATTAAAAAATTTTGTTAATTCAATGACAATATTAATAAAGCAAATAATATTTTATTAAAATAAGGGCATATTTATATCGTTAATACTGTCATTGAATAAATAGGATTACTTTCAATTAGACTACTGTCATTCGTAAGCTAATGCTGTTACATTTTTTCCTGTGTACAAAACTTTGTTATAATTGATTTGTATTTTTATTTCTTATGAAATATTTTTCTACATATATTTGATAATATTTCTTCTTCCTATTGCTTGCTCTCTTGAAATATTTAGAAAAGCGTAAACTTTTAATCAGTTATTTTTAATAACAAGCCTATTTTAATGAAATAATAAAAACAATTTTATATATATATATATATATATATATATATATTCATATAATATAAATTTGATAATATTCTATTACACATTTACAGTATTTATATTTTTCACAAGCCATTATATTTGGATGGAAAGATTTTTGATACTCTCGAACATTTTAACACAGAGATATTTTTTTTCTCGATATGTTGTATGACATACAATGTCGTACATTCTGATGTATGATAAAAATATTGCAGTATAACTGAGGGCTTTCCGTTATGCGAAAAAGTGTTTTCACGTAAAAATCGATCCATATTATCAACATGCAGTGTCAAGAAATTTTTTTAGTGGTTCAAAAAAGAAATTCATTAGTCATCGAATAGTTATTTATTATATTGAATGACAATGAGCGACTCCATTGTGGAGCATCGATTGCGAATCAGGATGTATCCCTATAAAGTGAATCGCAACGATTGATCGACATATTAAGGGCAATAAACGAGCAACATTTTTTTGAATCCCATATGGCAAGACTTAATAAAAGCTATTAGTAACTGTCAGTTTTAATATTGTTGAATTATATTGAAGGTTTTTACTTTATAACAACGCGTTCGGAACAATTCTGTCAACATTTTTTATCATAAGTAATCAATATTATTTATACATGATGTATACGAGTTATATTTCATTTTCTTTTGATTAATTCAAAATTAAATTTTTTAAAGAGAATATGTCGAAAGAGATTATGACGAATTGTTAATTTTTTGCAATAAATATTTTAACAGATACTTTTTGTACGTCATATTCCTGTAAATAACATGAATTTTTTCTTCAAATGATGGAGAATTTTTCTTCCAAAGAATATAATTTTCTGCTTCAAATGGATACATAAATGTTAATTCTATATTTTAAAACGTATAGTAAGGAAATAAATGGTTTGCGATCTGTATTAATGGAAAAAATTAATGGAAAGGGTCAATTTTCCTGGCACATTATTGTATTGCTGACTACAACTTTTACCTTGAATTCGCCGAAAAGTGCCGCATGTCGGCCGCACGTATGTCGCGTTTCACACCGTTAATATTCCATCGGTGCACGTTAAAAATGACGTCGGCGGGATAAGCGTGGACGATAAGGTGGCCCATAATTAGCTTCTCGGCATTACCGTGGTGAGTGCCCTCCTCCCGAGCGATTCGAAGGGGTCAAAAAGTTCCGCCGCCGAATGTGCCGCTGCGTTTACGCCGCTCGCATTATGCACGTGTATGCACGCCCCCTCCCTTTGTGCCGAAGTGGTCACAACCCTTGACATATATTACATGGACTGCACAATACTACGCGGAATACTATGAATGCATAATTTACTTTTAACCGCTGACCGTGTGGGCCACCGTCGCCGCCCCCTACGGTCAAGGGGGCCGGCGGCGGTGGTGGTCGACGGGTATAACGGAGTTCATGCTCTGTTAAATCGAAAGGGAAGTGCTACGTACCCCCGCGTGTACATTTACTCGAATGTACACCAGCCACGAAATTGCGCCACGTGTTATAACTTTTCCACAACCCCTCACGATACTATCAATGCTCCGGTACAATATTTTGCTGTCGATACTATCTGCTTGACACTTTAAAAAATTATATGATTCCTTGTCGATCGTAATGTATGTATTATCGATTTTATTACATCGATATCGATGTTATCATGATAAAGAGCAAGAATAAATCATTTTTTTTATATTTACAAAAAGACATTAATGCTGATCATTTATTATGATAATTACCTTAAATTTTTCTTCGCTATACTTTATTATAAGATAAAAAAATTTTTATTATTTTCTAAATTTACATAGAAATGATTTTTATGGAAATTATAAATTTTAAAATTGATAATAATGTCAATAAATATTTAAAGGTTTTATATTTTTTCTTCATCAAAACTTGTACTTTAAATAAATTTAATGTATGCACATAAAATGATAATATATAAATTAAAATGCAATTATAAAATATACACTTTTTAATAAAAAAAAAAAATGTTACGCACATATCTAGACCTTTTTTTGGTCAAAAAGTTTATCTCTTTAACGATATTCAAGATTTTTCTAATAATATAAATTTTTTATTTTTAGTATTGATGACATTGTAATTTTTTAGCGTATTTTGTAGGCTAAACTATGGATAAAGATTTGTCGAAAAACATGTGACGATAGAATATTTACCGGACATAGAATGACACGTAAAATTATTCTCATTCTGTCATCTCATGTGGATACGAAAAAAATGAAATGCTGGAAAGAAAAAAAAATTCAAAGCGACGGTTGTGCATTTCGAGAGAGAGATGTCGTTTTCTTTGTCACTAATTAGCGGGAATGACGTATGAGCCTTATAATTGGCCGAACGAGGGGATGAACTGAAAGTTAGAGCGCTATTTCTCACCCTTCGCTGAAGAGATTTTTCAGTTTTCCTCGCTTTTTCTTCGAGAACGATAACCGGAACTGTTGGCTTTGTCCTCGATTTTGTTATGACTCTTACCAGCTTCTGTTTATCTCGAAACCCTAATTTAAAAAAAATATTTGAATCTTTTATTATATATTGATCAAAAATATGATTTTTTGCTGATTTCTAAGATTCTTTATCATTAAATCTGAAGTAGACTATATTAATTTTATCGCATCAATTCTTATAATAAAAGTAATAAAATTATTATAATTATATTTTTATTAAATATACGCACAGATTAAAATCAATTTGAATTGTTATTGCATAGTCTTTTCTTTGAATGATGGGAGAAAATATATAACCCATCCAGTTTTTTTAGAATTTATGGTCCAAGTTCGATTTCTTTAGAAGAGGATTTACAATCGCGATGAGATCTACACTGAATTCTTTGGACGCTTTAATTTGATGGCGTCACGGTGGTGGATGACCGCATTTGCAGTCGACTTCTCGTTTGTGTTTCAGGAACCGGTGTCCTCGATCGTCTAAAACAGTTCTTATAGAATCCTTTCCCTTCCCCATTATCAGATTTGGAGCGATTCGAATTGCTTTTTATCCAGGCATCAATAATAGGTATAAAAGCATTCTTGTTTATTATTTGTTAAAAAATCTGAGATTATTTTATTTGTTTCTATATGAATCATAAACAATACAAGAATGTTTTTATGTTAGATATATAAAATTTATTAAAAGATTTTATTGGTTTTTTAATTTCTTTTTCTTCCTTTTTTCTCTCACTCTCTTTTTTTAAATACTTTTTATAACGATGTTTTTTATTTCTTAAAAATAAGTTATCACATTGTTTTAACAAAAAATTACGTATACCACTTTTTAACAGCGGTATATTTTAAAAATTGTAATATACTAGAAAAGTTATTAAAATTCTTTCCAAAATAATTTTTACAAACCAGATTCATGTTTTCATGTCACCTATTTTTTTACAATGAGAGTGCTTCTGCAACCATAAGAACCCGAAGAACCGACCGTTAGTGATCTGCCAAAATCATCGTCTACGCTCTCAGGCCCCCCCTCCCCGTATTCTTTTGATCGTTCTTAACACGATGGCTTCACGGTGGTCGCGCAATGGTCACCTCGGCTTTCCACGCCGTGAATTCATCGCTCTTCGCTGAAATTTAAGGCGTCACGGTGCATTTACACGTCGGTATTCCCCTCGCGAGCTCGCGAGAAAAGGCAAATTCGAAAAGAGACTCGCGATATGACTTATTGTACTGACTGTCTGGAGCCTCTATCGATTTGTAACGTTCTCAGCGTCGTCATCGTACTTTATTGCAATAGAAGGAACATGTCGAGTCGTTATATAAAATTAGTTGACAGAACTCAAAACTTTTAATCAATTGCTCATTAAGATCCGATTGCATCAATATTACTTTGACTTTAAACAAGGCTTAAAATTTTCTTTCTGTCTCTCTTTAAAACGAGATGGAGAGAGTTTTAAGTCTTGCTTAAAGTCAAAGTAACTTTGATTCAAAGCAACTGGGCCTAAGATTTGTAAAAATTTGCACGCTTGCTAAGAATTTATTAAAAGAGTAAACACTTTGATATAGGCAGTTCACATATATTTGATTTAAACTCTACGATTGCGAATAAATGCAGAATTTCCAGGATCGTCGTTGAATTGAATTTACTTGCTGCTCGACGAAAAGGAGCTGATCTGGCATAATATGCACCCGGTGCGTATTGAGTCGCTTCGTAATAAAAGGCAACAGACTTTGCGCATTACTGACGGACGAAGCAAGTGATCGAAAGTCGATGGAGTTGAAATGACCATCCGGAGAGTATGGAAATGTTATGGAAAATAGCCTTAAATGGCATTTCCACGTGTTTGTCATGTTCTCGTATACATATATGTATAAGAAAACCGCAGATGCGGTTTCACCCCTCCTTGCGTTACAGAACGTTAGACACTCACCAGGCCCCGCGACAACATGATCCCCGAGACCTCTTACGGACCATTGCCTTGGCTTCTCTAATTCGAAATTCTCTTAAAATCGCAGTAATTGAAGAAACGAATAGCCGGGCACGCTTTGCAAATTAAATTCTGCAATTAAATATGCGGGAAGAATAGACGACAGAGAAGGACGAATCCATTTCTATAAATAAAACGTGAACTCTTCTTCGATAGATGGCACGCATCGTTGATCTGATTTTTCTATATGAAAAAATAAGAATAATTCTGCTCGAGATGAAAGAAATTACAGAATTTTAAAAAGTCAATTCTTATAGGAATATTTAAAATGCTTTCATAACATTGACATCAATTATAGCAATTTTATAAATTTTAATATGAAATTAAGAAACAACTAGATTTATAGCAAAACAATTTAAAAAAAAAATATCCAGCCACAATGCAGGATGTTATTGTTGAAAAAATATGTAGACCTAAACATTTCGCTCAAGTTTTGATCATCATTAGTAATTCGTTTTAGGTTTATATATTTTTTTAACGTCAGAATTTTAAATAAATAACATTCGCCAACAAAATCCTGCATTGTAGTTGAATGCTCTTTTTTTTTAACTTGTTTATATATTTAAGCCACCTTATAAAGGTTTAATTTTTTTAACGAAGCTTGCCTGAAGTAAATTTTAATGTGCTTATCAGAGATAATAAATTCGTCTTCACAGAATGGAATCCTATATCAAATCTTCTAATCCGTCCACTTTTCACGAACGTTGTGACAGATTTATTACAGATTTCACTATGTCCTGTTTATATTTTTGTGTCCTGACTCAGAAGGTGCCACTGAACGGTGAGATTTCCAGGGGATTTCGAGTTCCTTGATCGCGTGGCTCGCTAAGAAACGAGACAGAAAGAGAAAGAGAGAAAGAAGGCGACAAGAAGTAGCGACTGCAGGAGAACAAAAGTGCCGGACGGCGACAACGACGACGGACGTCATCGCACAGGAACGACACGGTCCACGAGAAAACGTTCCAGGCCCGCCTAATAATTTTCCGGCGGACGACATGCGACGTGTACGTGTCACGGCGTCGCGGCGCGCCCGTCCGTCTCGTCGCTGCTGGAACGGCAAGAGCTTGCGAGCTTATATCTCTTCTCTTTCGTTTTTAAGAAAACAAAACGATATCCCGAATACTGAAACGGGGAGATTCAGCACGAAGAACCGGGAAGAGGCTTGAGAGATTTCGCACTGTGAATCTTAGAGATCTTAACAGAGATGAGATGAAGGAGGATACGCTTTCATATTTTTTAACGGAATATCAATACCTCTTGAAATCCAGATGCGAAAGAAAATGCAAAGAGATTATTTTAACCAGTTATTAATTATTGCGATAAATATCTCCGTCTGCCTCGATGATCACATTGGTAAAGATGGAATCACATGATGCTTGATTTTTTGAATGATAGCATGCAGTCATACCTGCTCTAATATATAGAATTCGTTCATGCATTGAATGCTGCATGTTGCTTATACATGATTTTTATGTTTATAATTTCTTTAGTTTATTGCTTCAGTTTACTTCCTTGTATGCACCAATTAAAAGAAATAATTGCTAATTTCGTAATTATTTGTCAAACGTCAAACTGTATGCATCAAAACAAGTATGTGTGCATATATGCATGTATACTTATTGTTCAAAAAATTGAGCAATCGTAAATTCCATCTTTAGACGCCCGTCCCAAAAAGTCGATAGTTTCAAGTTCAAATCCTGGAGGGATTAAAACCGTTTTGCAATAAAGTCTTGGCAATGTTTTAAGATGCTTATTAACATTACTTTTAAAATTGACGATTAGTGTAATTTGTTTATGATGTTTTCGACTTCAGTTTATAATTGCATTTTGCGACAAATAAATGAATAATCAATTGTAATTGTGCCAATGATTAGATCTATCTATAAAGTGATGTTTGCGAATGCAAGCTTCAAATTCATTGAAACTTCTTAATCTCAGAAAATCATTCTGTATAATAAAATGCTGTTTTCAATCTAGATATTTGCGTTTCCTGCGAAAAATAAACGATTATAATTATACTGCTATTTTAGCGGGAAATTATGAATCCGAGTCTCGCGGAAGCGAACGACGCGATTATTCTAAGTGATGGTGGCGTTAAGTGTTCATTAATTGTCGCGGAATCGACCTGTGCGACATCACGTGGGTTCTCGCTGTTTATTACATGCCGAAATAATTTGACTTTAAATAGCTCCCAAAAGTGGTCGGTGGACGTTTTATTGAACCAAACAGCGAGAATGATTTTGGATCGCAAAAGCTTTGCATACATGTAAAATCGTGGGATCATATTTCAATTGTTTCGTGTGTCCACGCGTGCCAATGACATTGTTTTATTTCCTGAAGTACCTACACAGAATAACTCCGAAATCACACATTCTGAAAAACGATTCAAACTTGAATGGGTCAATTTTCTCGCAATAAATATTATATTTATATAATTAATTTATTAATTATATTATATGATTTATTTTCAAACAATGTGTATGTTAAACTTTTATTGAAATGAATTTTGCTACAATTTACGCGAAATGTAAAATCTAATTACTTATTTTATCAAAATCTGATAAAAATTTTTTAAAGAAAGAATTTAATTTAATTTTGAATATACTAAATAATTCCAGCGCTGTTCCATAGCATTATACTTGGCTTTCAATTCAAACTATCGTCACTCTTCTTTCGTACATTAATGTGGAGAGGAATATAACTTTGCAGCGTTCTCTACAGCGCGATCAGCTGTCGGCACTCAGTCGTCCGGCTTTTAATGCACTTCGACCGTTTCGCGTCATAAAATTACTATTTCTTTTCTCCATTCTATTTCTTCTACATTCTGACGCCGCGATGAAAATGTCACGAACGACGGTAATGGTAAAACGAGTAGTTTGCTATGCGCGATTTCTTTCTACACCGACGGAATTGTGTTTGTGCATTCTAATTTTATAAGCGAAGGCGTTAATTTCACGTGAAAACTGCACAGGATTATTTTCTGAGTTTATCTCTCTCTCGTATCACTAAACGCAATAATCGTGTGAGCTTCATCAATTACTGAGAAAAGGATATAAAAAAGTTTTGAAATGCAAATTAATTAAAGTTGTGTATACATAAGGGTGACAAAAAAGTTTATGTAAAAAAGTTTTGTGTTTATCAAATTGTTAGTGATGTATATTTACAAAAAAAAAACTTTGAATTGCTAGTTATATCTTATTAAATATCAAAAATAATAATTAACATTCAAAATAATCACTTTTAATAAACCTTTTTATCACCCTGTATACATGAATGTCTATTTAATATTGTTTCTATTTAAAAATGTTTTGCTCCTGGGAAAAGACGATTTCAAAACACTACACTAGAAGATCCTAAAAATATTTTTACTGTGCCGTAAAGTTTCTTCCGCTGACGCAATCTCACCTCAACTCGCGGCATTATGCTTTTGAAAAATCGTTCCAGAGTTGTCGTATTAATCATCGAAAAGAGGGAAAGAAATTTCTCAGGGCTCGTATTATTTGATATTCGATCTTACATCGGGAATCAGATCAGAGATAGAGAGAGAGGGGGGGGGAGGAGAGAGAGCAGCCGATCAAGCAAACAATGTCTGGGGTGTAATGATGGATTATAAGGGATCAAAACCGACCTTTATCCATTTTACAATTCAAGGGTGAGTTTCATATTTTTTTCCTAGTATGTCCAAAAGGCACATATATTCTCGCGATTCTAATATTTATATAAACCGCCGTGGTCTCAATATTAATCACGCGCGCCTTCCCGTCCCGGCTTTTTGTAGAAGAAGTATAAGATACTGCTTTATTGACTCTACTAAAATATCATAAAAAACTGAAGTTTTTGTGTAGTATTACTGTAGCAAAAAGACTAAGATTTTAGAAAAAATTAACCGCGCCCCTTTCAAATCTGACGTTCGTATTTCAACATATCAATAAATCATAATTGTTTGGAAGTATTAACATAAAATCTGTTTGCAAATGTTAAGGAATCATTAAAATTAATGAAATTATATTATAAAATTAAAAAATTACCAAAGAAATTCGTAACATTGAATGGAAAATTTCTGGTTGTTTTAATCTGTTATAAAAAAAAAATTTTTTTAATACAAAGCAATATTATTACAAATAATTATTTCTTTCTATAGTGATGAATAATATTCTTATTAAAAATACGTTATAGAAGATCATTAATCTTTTTAATTGGAACATCTTTTGTCAAAATGTTAAGTTGGGGACAGAAAAGCTATCAGCTAACAAGAAAAATGAATAACAAGATCCTCTGCGATTATTCTTTCCGGATCATTTTGAATGGCCCGACTCTGTATATCGAACATTGTGAAGGATACATGACACCCCTGTGTAACGAGATATCAACCGCCGATGCGAGGAGAAGGATGAAGAGGAAGAAGATGATGAAGAAGACTTGTGTTCTGGTTTATAAAAATTACTGCTGGAACATATCCTTGAAAGCTGAAACCACGAGAACGCCGGCGCCTATACATCATCGCTAACACGTTAATATCATTAACACATAACGATACGATGAAATTTATTCGTTCTTTTATTATCTGTTCTATTCAAATTTCCATTCAATTAATAATAATTAACTTTCTAAGATACCGTAACAAACTCTATCTTATATTAAATTATAAATGACATAGTTAAGAAGACTAATCGCGAGAGAAATCATACAAAAATATTAAATTATTAATCTCTTGTATAAATCATTTTAAATATTATTAGATCATAATATTTTTAGACTTAATTTTGATAGAATTATGCTCGTTTCTACCAATGTAGATTAATTTTAACCTTTCAGTTCAATTTATTCTTCATCTTTTTCTAATTTTGGGATTAGAAAAAGACGAAGAATAAATGAATTGAATTGAATCAAGATTAAAGTTAATCTATATTGGTAGAAATGGACATTAGTCATACAAAAATGACATTTCGCAATTTTTTTCTTTAAGAAACTCTTTTGCGTTTTATTCAATTATACAAATGCCGGGAACATATTGCATTAGAGTGACAAAAATAAATCGATTACTTCACCGTATTCTGTGCGTTGCGGCGCATCTTAATAAAAGCGCGTACACATACGTCCTTCCGCCTCTAAGACTCTCGGTAGCCATTTAGAAACCAATGAGCTTCTAATGAAGGTGGAGCTTGCGACAGAAATCTCCACCTACTCTTAAAACGCTCTATTTCCCTCCGCTCGTCGGCGACGAGCGACACAGCATGAGCCAAGAGAAGATCGCGGAGAACGCGAAAGAACGAGAGAAGAAGAGAAAGATAGAGAACCGATGAGGACCTTTAAGTACGTCTTAACTCGGCCAAGTCAGTTAGCATCTCGGCTGCTCGAGAGCAAAATGACGCCTTCGTTTTCGAGCGCGTTCCTGCGATCAGACGAGACTCACGAGACTTCGATTGACGCGTTGTAACGCCGACGTGGAAAAAAATTATAGACTCCGCAGTCATAGCGTGTTAATGCAAATTGAAATCTGCGACGGACGTGTATTGATCCTTTAAGTTCAGAAGTGAATAGAAAACTTTTATTTTATGAGATAAAAGTTTGTCCAACGGAAGTTGGTAAAAGAGTGTGAGCGAAAGTGAGATAGTTGGCGAATACCAGGTATATCACGAAACTTTATGATCGAAGTTAACAGGCATAAGATACTAACAAACTTGATCAAAACTCAAAGGAAGTTGCAGGAGTAAAATTATGTTGATTGAAAGTTATTTTTATAGGATATAATTATTTTTTTGAAATTTTTATTAATTTATTTATTCGATTTTATTAATATTGTAATATTGACATAAGAATTATGAATGAAGAAGAACAAAAAATATCTAGAATAACATATCAGTAATCCGTGATCAAAGCTGAGGTGATCAAATTATGATCGTCGTCGCGCTATAAAATGCCAATTGGCGGGTACCGTAGTTTAAAGGGTTAATAAGTTTAATCGACACTCGATAAGAATCACCTCAGCTAGGCCATTGGTGGTCTAGCATAAAATTCAAATACTAAAATTTATCAGATGTTCATTATTATTCGAGAAAAATTCATTTGTACATATATACATTTATAATATTTCGTATAAGTGTAATAATATTACTTATATATAATTATAAATATCATATTTAATATTTATATATGTTCACAGCCAAAGTGTTTACTATATGTAAATGTATACATTGACTAGTAAGTACACATTTACATATTAATGTACACATTTACTGAATTTAATACTTTGACTGTGACATATACATATATCATCACGTGTATAATATATTTAATTTTATTCGATCAACGATGTAAGGTAGGAAAAATGATCAAGAAAAAAGGATCAATTTTTT
>Ga0157364_1004641_pt1 | contig 13767 bp, 22 predicted proteins | sample AttsexASBM2_FD_111476 | JGI IMG/M metagenome (GOLD analysis project Ga0157364, IMG submission 111476) | Fungus gardens microbial communities from leaf cutter ant in Ribeirão Preto, State of São Paulo, Brazil - Atta sexdens ASBM2 | ecosystem: Host-associated > Fungi > Mycelium > Unclassified ... | reverse complement strand
GGAGAAAGAAATCATTATAGAAGCATTATTGGATAGTGATGTGACAGAGTTAGTAATGAGTTTGGAGTTTGTGAGAAAGAACAAGTTTGAGATGAGGAGATTAGAAAGGCCAATTTACATGAGAAATGTTGATGAAACCTTTAACTATGAAGGACATATAGTAGAAGTAAAGTTATTTTTCAAAGGGCATAAAGAGAGAACATTGATAAATGTGATAGGAGATCAAAAGTGGAGTGTTATATTAGTGATGCTATAGTTGGCATGCTACAATCCAGAAATCAATTGGAGAACAGAGGAGGTACAAATGACAAGATATCCAGATGAGTGTGGAAAGAAATAAAAGACAAGACAGTTGAAGCAAGAATAGCAAAAACAGAGAGAAAGAGGAAAAGAAGAAAAAGAAGCAGAGAGAGAAGAAAGGAAGAATTTAGGTTGAAAAAGAAATGGAAATAGCAAGGATGATTGAAGAGAAAGAGAAAGAAGAGAAAACTTTAATAAAGATTAGAACAGTAAAAGAAATAGTTCCTAGGAGGTTCCATAAATATTTGAAGGTGTTTGAGAAGAAAGAATTAGAGAGGATGCTAACAAAGAAGATATGAGATTATGCCATAGATCTCAGAGAAGGTTTTGTTCTAAAAAAGGAGAAGATATATCCATTATCAAAAATAGAGAGAGAGGAAGTTCAGGAATTTGTGAAGGATCAGTTGAGAAAGGGATATATTAGGCTATCAAAATCACTATAGACATCACCAGTATTCTTTGTACCAAAGAAAGATGGGAAGAAGAAGAAGATATAGAATTATCAATATTTGGAATAGTTGGACAATCAAGAATAATTATCCATTGCCACTGATATCAGATTTGATAGATAGCATAGGGAAGAAGAAGGTGTTTACAAAGATGGATTTAAGGTAGGAGTATAACAATATGAGAATAAAGGAAGGAGATAAGTGAAAAGCAGCATTCTCAATGCCAGAAGAGGCTTTTGAGCCAGCAGTAATGTTCTTTGGGTTAACAAACTCACTAGAAACTTTCCAGGCAATGATGAATAACTTGCTTAGAGATATAATAGAGATAGGAGATATAGTGGCATTTATTGATGATATAATGGTAGAAACAAAGACAGAAGAAGGACATAATGAAATTGTAGAAGAAGTATTAAGAAGAATAGAGGAAAATGACTTATTTGTAAAACCAGAAAAATGTGTGTAGAAGGTCAGAAAAGTTGGATTTTTAAGGGTTGTGATAGAACCAGACAAAGTAAAGATAGAGAAGGGAAAGGTTGAGGAGTAGTAGATTGGCCAGTGCTAAGAAATGTGAAAGATATGCAGAAGTTCCTTGTCATATGTCAAGTTTACCCATTCTGAAGACATATCTTCATAGTAATACTACTTCCTTCACCTCTATAAAACAAGCCTATCTTCTGTGATAGCCACTCTTCTTGCAACATATTCTTGCAACAGTGATGCAACAATCCAAATATTCTATCTTCCATAACAGAGATACTCCTATCCAACTTGGTCTTCTATGGCAGAATTCTCCTACCTTACTCCTGTCAGTGTCTTACCACTGAAACTTCTGCTTGGAGCAATATACTAAAACCTCAAGAATCTCCTATATCTCCTACTTGTATATAAGACTAGTAGTTACACTGTAATTCACTGGTCTGATAATCAATGAAGATAATTCTTATTGAACTTGATCTCTGGTTGTTAGAGTTGTGAATGATGGACTTGGTTTTATTCTATTTTTCTTTTTCTTTTTTCTTTATTTTAGTTTGAGGTCTTTTTCTTTTTCTTTATTTGGACATAGGTGAAGAAGATAAAATGTGACATCACATGTCACATAGGCTACATACTCATGTGATGTGATGAAATGATGCAGAAGGTTCTAGAGATGATGATGTCACATAGTATAGATAACACATGGTTATTAGGGTAGGGCTAAGGTAGTATAGCATGGACCAACAGTAGTTCATATATAAGGTAGACAATTTGTACTTAAGAACTCTATTGAGTTCTCTTGTGTTACTTAGTACAAGAGCATGCTTTTTGCTTAAACACAAAAATCTAAAGTCATAATATTGGAACTCAATTCTTATTCCAAAAACTGCTCAACACTGAGCCTTCTTATCTCTATTCTTTATTTATCCTTGACTAAAGGGCAACATTGCTCTTTAGTCAAAAAGAAACACATAGCCAGACCCTAGGCTTAAAAGGGATATACTAGCTAAGTAGGCGAAGCTTAGCCATCTGTCTGTATCAAAGCCCACTAGTGTGCTTCAGACGTATCACTCTGTGTGGACATGTTATATACTTCTTTCTTGTATTAATCTTGTGCTACAAATCCACTTGTAATTTGTTTATACAGAGGAATAATAGTCATTCTTAAGGTACTGTTTAGAGTAGAACAGTTTTCTTAAACCAAAATCGTTTAGCTTTAGTAGTCAGTAGAAGTAGTTAGTAAACAGTGTCAGGTGGGACTTGAAGAGAGCCCACTAACACCTACTGAGATTGAGTCAGGATCAGAATACAAATCAGAGGGAGAATCTAGTACAGGTTCTGCCCTTCCCCTATACAATCCATTACTACCACTAACATCACTACCTTTTTCATCCTCACCAACTCCCACTGACTCATCCCCATCTTACAACATGATTCAACACAATTTACATGTAATTATTTGACAGCAGCAGGAGTAGCTTGTAGCAATACAGGCTCAACTCCAAGTAATCTAGAAGAGAGCAGAAGCAGCGCCCCAGCCCAACATGGGCACAGTAGAGGTAGCAAAACCTCCCACATTCAATGGAGAAGCTAGGCAGGTTTCAGGATTCTTAACAGCATGCAGATTATATATCAGAATGAGGATAAGGAATACAGTGGTAGAAGAATAGGTATAGTGGGTACTTTCATATGTGTAAGGAGGGTCAGCAGATGTTTGGAAGGAGAACATCATAGAGGAGTTAGAAAGTGGAAGTTTGAGTTATACAATAGTAGAAAAGTTTTTAGGAGATTTAAAAGAAGAGTTTGGAGAAAGAGATGATGAAACACAGAAGATGGCAGAATTGAAGAAGATAGAGCAGGGAGGAAAAATGATGGAGGAATTTATACAAAAGTTTAGGAGAGCAGCAAGAGTAAGTGGATATGAGGAACGTCCACTAATTGAAGAATTAAAATGAGACATGAATGAAATAGTTAGAAGGAGATTGATAGAAGCAGAACGCCAACTGAGGTCAATCAATCAATGGTATGAGAGAGCAATAAATTCGGATAGGAACTGGAGGGAAAGCAGAAGGGAAGAGGAGAGGTTGAGAGGAAGAAGGGATATAGGGCCTCAAACATCAAGGCAGAACCAGGAGATACAATGGCAAATACTGCCACAGCCTCAAGTTTGGGCAAGGAGGCAAGAGGTGCCTCAACAATGGGCTCAAGTTGGGCCTACACCTATGGAAGGAGTGAAGAGGACAAATGCAGTGATGGTATGCTCTTAACAGAGGAAAGGGTTGGCACAATGCAACCTATATGCCATAGAGGTGGATAGAGGAAGAAACTATTATGCATGTGGGGGATTTGGGCACATAGTCCAGCATTTTAGGAATTGAAGAATCATTGGGGAGGGTAGGAGAATCAGTTATGGACAAATAAGTAATTTAAAAAAGGAGAAAAATCTAGAAACCCTCGACTAGATTCTATAAACAAGTTTAATGTACTAGCTAGCCAACTAATGCAAGTTGGTATGCCAAACTTAGAGGGAACTAAGGAGAAAGATAAAATGACAACCTTAAGAGAAGAAAAGAAGGAAAGGTTAGGAAAGGAGCAGGAGAGAAAGAAGAAAATAGTTAAAATGAGAAAAGCAGAGGAAGAAGAATCATTGAGGGAAGTAATAGTAAAAATTGGTTTAGAAGGGATCGACACACAGAAAGAGATTACTGTAGAAGCATTGCTGGATAGTAGAGTGACAGGGCTGGTGATAAGTTCAGAGTTTGCGAGGAAGAAGGGATTTAAATTGAAAAAGATAGAAAACCCTATATATGTGAGAAATGTAGATGGAACATTTAATAAAGAAGGACCAATAGAAAATACAGTGGAGGTTAACATCTATTATCAAGGACATAGAGATAGATGTGATAGGGGGACAAAAGTGGAGTGTCATTTTGGGTATGCTATGGTTAGCTTGGTATAACCCTGAAATTGATTGGAGAACAGGAGAAGTAAAGATGATGAGATGTCCAGAAGAATATGGGAAACAGTAGAGGCCAGTATAGGGAAAAGCAGAATAGCAAAAATAGAAAGAAGAGAAAGCAAGAGAAGAAAAAGAAGGAAGAAAAGGAGTAAGAGCAGAGGAAGAAACAGAAAAAGGAGAAGACAATGCAAATAAATAAAGTGGCAGAAGAATAGGAAATTTAGAATAAAGAAGAAGTAGTAAAATCAGAGGATGAAGCAAAGAAGTTGGTACTGAAGCAATTCTATAGATGGATCAAGGTCTTTGGGAAGAAAGCAAGTGAGAGAATGCCAATGAAAAAGACATGGGATCATACAATAGATCTCAGAGAAGGATTTGTACCAAAGAAAAAAAAAGTATATCCCTTGTCTAGAGAAGAAAAGGAAGAAGTGAGAGAGTTTATCCAGAAGCAGATAAGGAAGGGATATATAAGACCATTAAAATCACCACAGATGGCACCAGTATTCTTTGTGGAGAAGGAAGATGGGAAGAAGAGGATAGTACAGGATTATCAGTATTTAAATAAGTGGACAGTGAAAAATAATTATCCATTACCATTAATTTCAGATATAGTGGAGAACATAGGAACAAAGAAGGTGTTTACAAAGCTGGATTTGAGGTGGGGATATAATAATGTGAGGATTAAGGAAGGAGATGAGTGGAAAGCAGCCTTTATAACACTAGAAGAGTCATTTGAACCAACAGTTATGTTCTTTAATTTGACAAACTCACCAGCAACATTTCAAGCAATAATGAATGAAATCTTAAGAGATCTAATCAACATGGGAAAGGTGGCTAGTTTCATTGATGATGTAATAGTTGGTACAGAAGAAGAAGAAGGGCGTAATGAGATAGTGGAAGAAGTTATTAAGAGAATGGAAGAAAACAATTTATATGTGAAACTAGAGAAGTGCAAGTGGAAAGTCAGAGAGGTAGGATTTTTAGGAGTGGTAATAGGAAAGGATGGGATAAAGATGGAAGAGGAGAAGATGAAGGCAGTGTTGGATTGGCCAACCTCTAAATTGGTGAAAGATGTACAGAAGTTTTAGGGTTAGCCAACTATTACAAGTAATTCATAAAGAACTTTGCCAAGATAGCAAGACTATTACATGAGCTGATGAGGAAGGATCAGAAGTGGGAATGGAAGATAAAGCAGGAGAAGTTATTTGAGGTGTTGAAGAAACAGTTCACCACAGAACCCATGTTGGTGGCACCAGATCTGGATAGGAAGATAAGGATGGAGGTGGATACATCAGATTTTGCGATAGGAGGAGTATTGTTAATAGAGTGTGAAGATGGAAGATGAAGGCTAGTGGCTTATCTTTCAAAATTGTTGAATGAAACAGAATGAAACTATGAAATCCATGATAAAGAAATGTTGGCAGTCATTAGAGGATTGGAGGCATGGAGACATTTATTAGAGGGTACTAAATTCAAGTTTGAGGTTTGGACAGATCATAAGAATTTGGAGTATTTTATAAAAGCACAAAAGTTGAATTGTGGACAAGCAAGATGGGCATTTTGACTTTACCTTGAAGCATGTACCAGGAACGAGAATAGGAAAGGCGGATAGCTTGAGTAGGAGACCATATCAGAAGATGGGAGTGGAGAATGACAATGAAAATCAAAAATTAATAAAGGAAGAGTAGGTTAGAGAAATTATGAAAGTAGTAGTGGAGGGACTAGAAACAATGCTGTTAGAAAAAATTAAAAAGGCAAGAGGAAAAGATGAGGAAGTAGTCAGAGTAGTAGAAGAAATAAAGAAGGCAGGAGTAAAGAATTTGAAAGGAGAGGAGTGGAAGATTGAGGAAGATTTAGTGTTGAAGAAAGAAAAAGTGTATGTGCTGAAGGATAAAGAATTGAGGATGGAAATAGTCTGGTTACATCATGATACACCAGTAACAGGACATGGAGGAAGATGGAAGATGACAGAGTTAGTAATGAAGAACTACTGGTGACCAAGAGTAACTAAAGATGTGGGAAAATATATGGAAGGATGTGACACATATCAAAGAATAAAGAATAGAACAGAGGCACTAGCGGGAAAGTTGATGACAAATGAGATACCAGAGAAGGTGTGGACATATTTAATGGTGGACTTTATTACAAAGTTATTGTTAGTAGTAGGGAAGGATGTGATATTAGTGGTGTGTGATAGATTGTCAAAAATGGTACATTTTGTAGAAATGACAGAGGGGACATTAGCAGAGAGTTTAGCAAGGTTGTTTAGGGATAATATGTGGAAATTATATGGATTGCTGGAGAGTGTAATTAGTAATAGAGGACCACAGTTTGTGGCGGAGTTAACAAAAGAGTTGAATAGAATGCTGGGAATTGAGACAAGGTTGTTGATGGTGTTCTACCCACAAACAGATGGACAGATGAAACGGATGAACCAAGAGCTGGAACAGTACTTAAGGTTCTTTATGGAGTATAGACAAAGAGATTGGCCAGAATAGTTGGTAACAACAAGGTTTATTCAGCAACAAAAGTATCACATTTCATAGTGAATTATGGAAGAGAACTAAGGATAGGAGCAGATATCAGAAGAAAAGGGAAGGTAGAAAAAGCAATTGAGTTTGCAGAAAGAATGAGAAGAGTGCAAGAGGAAGCAGAGACAGCATTACAAAAGGCTTAGGAAGAAATGAAGCAGCAAGTAGATAAAGAGAGAAGAGAGGTTAAAACATAGAGGAAGGGAGATCAAGTAATGCTGAGTACAAAGGACTTAGTATTTAGAGAGAGGCTGACAAAGAAGTTAACAGAAAGATATGTGGGACCATCTGTAGGACTATATAAGGTAGACTAGTTTGTAGAAGAGTTCTCTATCGAGTTCTCTTGTGTTTCTCTAATACAAAAGTTGTTCTTATTTCCAACCCTAAGAAATAAGTTCATAACACCCTATTTATATAATTTACAGATGGTCCATGCTAACACTAATTTAACCTTGCTCTAAAGTCTATGTGTTATCCATGCTTCATTCTCATATCTTCCATAAGGACACTATACCATATACATGTGCCCTAATGTTATTCTTCTAGCCCCTTCTAGCCTACTCTAGCCAAGTCTAGGTCTATAACCTCACATCATGTGATATGTCATGTGACTATAGTCATGTGTCTCTTCTTTGTCCAAAAAGAAAAAGAAAATCAAAAGAAAAGAAATATTAAATCAAGAAAAATAGATAAAAGAAAAATAAAAATATTAGTCCTCATGCACATGATACAAGGGAAAAAGAGAAGGACTTAGAAATGCAAGAGAGTTAGTTGATGAGTTTGAAGGAAGGATAAGCACAGAAGTTATACGACAGGAGGGGATAGATAAAATGTGGAAGATAAAGCTAAATTCAAAGGCGGGAGAGTTCAGAAGGAGTGAGTTGTTAGAAAAGTACATAGCAAAAATATTGTTTGGATAGGACAATAAGAAGTTTGAGGATGAGTATTTAAAGAAGTTGGAGAGGAGCTGGCAAAGATAGAAGTCAGTTTCTCCAGAGAAGAAACCTTGAAGGGGGGGTGATGTCAGAGTTGTAAACGATAGACTTGGTTTTATTCTATTTTTCTTTTTCTTTTTTCTTTATTTTAGTTTGAGGTCTTTTTCTTTTTCTTTATTTGGACATAGGTGAAGAAGACAAAATGTGACATCACATGTCACATTATTCACTGTCACTGTCACATAGGTTACATGCTCATGTGATGCGATGGAATGACATAGAAGGTTCTAGAGATGATGATGTTACACAATATAAATAACACATATTAACCTTAAGAAGAACACATAGTCATTAGGGTAAGGCTAAGGTAGTATAGCATGGACCAACAGTAATTCATATATAAGATAGACAATTTGTACTTAAGAACTCCATCAAGTTCTCTTGTGTTATTCAATACAAGAGTATGCTTTTCACTTAAACACAAAAGCCTAAAGTCATAACATTGGTGTTCAATGGTAACACACCAAATCAGCACTCACTCCTATCTTGGACTTCATCCATTCATCTGAAGTTGCAATTATGTGGCAGACAGATGTTATAACATATAAGCTGATGCCAAGGTCATTCTACAAGTTTGTGTCACCAAGCATAGAGTTTGCACACTCCATACATTACTGAGCTAACCCCATGAACTTTTGCCTCCTAGTGTGAACCATGCCTAACATTTCTGGAGTTAGCAAACTATTATAGATAGTTTGTCAAAGATTTTACAAGAGTAACAAAACTCCTTCATGAGATAATAAGAAAATAGGTAAAATGGAATTGGAGGGAAAGGTGGCAGAAATCATTTGAAGAGTTGAAGAAGAGGTTTATGATGGAGCCAGTCTTGGTTACATCAGACCTAAATAAAGAGATAAGAGAGAAGGTGGATGTATTGGACTTTGCTATAGGTGGAGTATTGTTGATAAAGTGTGAAGATGAGAAATGGAGGCCAGTGGCTTATATTTCTAAATTGTTAAACAAGGCCAAAAAAAAACTATGAAATTCATAATAAAGAGATGTTGGCTATCATTAGATGTTTAGAAGTATGGAGGTATTTCTTAGAGGGCACCAAGGGTCAGTTTAAAATATGAATCAATCACAAAAACTTGGAGTACTTTATAAAGGCTCAAAAGTTAAATCAAAGACAGACTAGATAGGCATTGTACTTATCAAGATTTGATTTCACTTTGAAGCATGTAGCTGGCAAAAGTATGGGATGAGCAGATAGTTTGAGTAGGAGAGCAGATTGGGCAGAAAGAGTAGAGAGAGATAATGAAAATCAGATAATGTTGAAAAAAGAGTGGCTGGAGATTAGAGCAATGGAAAAGAGACAGTTGTTGATTGAGAGAGCTAAAGAAGAGATTATAGAGAAAATAAAAAGGTCAGAAGTGAAAGATAATGAGGTAGTAAAGGTGGTGGAAGAAATAAAGAAGGCTAGGGTTAAAGTATTGAGAAATGATGAGTGGCAGATTGAAGATGAATTATTAGTGTTGAAAGAGAGGAAAATGTATGTTCCAAGGGATGAGGAGTTGAGGTTGGAGATTATTTGGCTTCATCACAATATGCTAATAGCAGAATATAAAGAATAGTAGAAGACAGTGGAACTGGTCACTAGAAATTACTGGTGGCTAAGGGTTATAAAGAAAGTGAAGCAATATGTGGAAGGGTATGATCAATGTCAAAAGATAAAGAATAGAGCAAAGATGCTAGCAGGAAAATTAAGACCAAATGCAGTACCAAAAAGACTGTAGTAGCATATATTAGTGGATTTATTATAAATTTACTAATATCAAAAGGCTATGACTCAATCTTAGTAGTATGTGATAGATTTTCAAAAATGTCACATTTTATTATAACAACAGAAAAAATAACAGTAAAAGGTTTAGCTAAGTTATTTAGAAATACTGTATGGAAGTTGCATAGGTTGCTAGAGAGTGTGATTTCAGATAGAGGGCTTCAGTTTGCAGCAGATTTAATGAAGGAGTTGAATGAGATGTTGGGAATAGAGACAAAACTATTGACAGTTTTTCACCTACAAACAGACAGATTGAAAGGACAAATCAAGAGTTAGAGCAGTACTTAAAAATATACATCAATCATAGACAAATTAATTGGTTGGAATAGTTGACAACTGCAGAGTTTGCCTTTAACAACAAAGTATATATAGCAACAAAGTCATCACCATTCAACTTCAATTATGGGAGAGAACTGAGAATGAGTTTTGAGATAAGAAAAAAGAGAAAGTATGCAAAAGCAGAGAAGTTTGTGAAAGAGATAAAGAAGATACATGAGGAGACAAAAGCAGCATTGAGAAAATCGCAGAAGGAAATGAAAAAATATGCAGATAAGAATAGGAAGGAAGTGGTGGATTATAAGGTGGGAGATAAAGTATTGTTGAGTACAAAGGATTTGATGTGGCAGATGAAGAAGTTGATGGAGAAGTTTGTGGAGCTATATAAAATAAGAGTAGAATAGTATTATACCAGAAGCAAGTAGAGAGACAGAAAAAGATTTCATCTTTTCTAGTAGAAATAGATAGAGAAAAGAAGTATAAGGTAGAGAAGATATTGAATAGGTGAGATGTGAAGAGGAAACTGAAGTATTTGGTAAAATGGATAGGATATATGACAGAAGAAGACACTTAGAAGAGATTAGAAAATTTGGGAAATACAATAGAGTTAGTAGAAGAATTTGAGAAAGAAATTAGGGAGGAGGAAATAAGATAAGTAGAAAGAAGGAAAAAAAGGAAAAAAAGAGGAAGTTGAATCCAGAAGCAGAGATATTTAAGAGAAGTGAGTTGCTGGAGAAGTATATAGTGAAAATTTTGTTTGGATAGGATAATGAAAGATTTGAAGATGAATAATTAGAAATAAGTTGGATGAGATAGAAAGAGAAGGGGAGTCAAGTTCCTCCAGAGGCAGAACCTTAAGAAGAGAATATTGTTATGGTGTACTAGAACACTAACATTTTTATTTTCTTTTTGTCTATTTTTCTTAATTTAATATTTCTTTTCTTTTGATTTTTTTTTCATGAATGATGAAAAGGCACATGACCACAGTCACATGATGTGATTTTATAGGTCTAGAATGTAAAAGAAGGAACTAGAACAATGATGTCAAGAAACATATTTGCTTTGTAGTAACAATATAGTAAACTTATGGACAACATGTGTACTTTAGGGTAGGGCTATTTATTGTTAGTATAGACTATGTATGTATTATATAAATAGGATAGCAATTCACTGGAGACTTCTTATTGAGTTTTCTTGTAATTTCCATGAGATACTTTGCTTTTAAGTTTATTTAGTAGTTTATTGGTTATTCTTAGACTAGTGGTCGCTATAACATAGCATCTCATGTAGTAGTAGAGGTTTCCTCATGTTTTCCTTACTTTCTCTTCATGGTTCTCTCAAGAATGCCTTACTTATTCCTCATAGTCATTAAGTATATATAATAGTAGATATAGTTCTGTATCTTTATGCTTTACTAATTGATCTTCTTCTTTATTCTTTCTCAAGTCTTTGCCTTACTTACAACCTAAGCCAAGCTAAGGATTATAATAGTTCATGCACTTTCTATAAGACCAACATGTTATTGCTATACTATATAATGTTATCAATTCTAGAATCTTTTATGACTTTTTTTGTATCATATAATCATGTAACCTGTAACTGTGACATATGTGACCATACTGTGATAGGTGTTATGACTCTGTCACACTTTATAACTTGTGTGACTGTCACATATAATGTCACATCATATCCTTTGCCTAGGTCCAAAATAAAGTAAAGTAAAGTAAAACCAAAAATAAAATAAAAGAAAAAACAGAAAATAAAAATAATAAAATACTAAAATGAAATAAAACCAAATTTATCATTCACAACTCTAACATTTAGTTACTAGTGATCCTTGAATGTCAGGAAATAGAAGTCTATGAAGTTAGCAAGAGTCCAGTAAGAATATCTGAGTGTTATAATTAAAGACTCAGAATTAAGTCAATAAAAGAACCTTATATAGGGATTACACAAGAGAACTCAATGGAGTTCCAGTTATAAAGTATTTACCTTATATACACTTAGCTAATAGTCTATACTACACTAATCTAGTCTATCTTAAAGAGATATGTATATTATATACCATTAACATATAGTATGACATCATTACTCTAGAACCTTCTATAATGTTTCATATAATGTATGATATTGTGACTGTGACTTGTGACAGATGTATAATAGTTTGTGATAATTACATGTAATATTATACTAACTCCTAATCTTAAGTCTAAAAATGAAAAATAAATAAAAATAAAAATAAAATAAGTCCATGATTTTCAATTCTGACACTGAGATGAAATAGAAGTTATTGATCTATACTGGAAGAGATTGGGAAGTGCAAATAAAGAAAGGTATCATTTGTAGATTAGGACAAATATGGTTGGAATGGAATATAATGATATTGAATATAAGACAAACATCTATAAACCATGAGATAATAATTATAATAAGGAATTAAGAGTAGAAATCATCCAGTTACACCACAATATACTGGTAGCTAGATATAGAAAATGATAAAAGATGATAGAAGATGATAGAGTTGGCAATAAGAAATTACTAGTAGCTAGGAATAACAAAAGATGTAGAAAAATACATAAATGGATATAACTTGTATTAGAAAATAAAGAATAGAACAGAGATACTGGCAAAGAAGCTGATAGCAAATAAAGTACCAAAGAAGCTATAGACATATTTATAGCAAACTTTATCACCAAGTTGCTATCAGTAGTAGGTGTTAGGTATGAAATATGCCCAAAAGAGGAAACTATCTGTAGAAAAATTACAGAAGATATCAGAAGAGTATGGGAATATTATCCAATATATGCAAATGTAAATTCTAGATGACCTTGACTTTAGTAAATGTGCTATATTTCTATATATTGTAGTAGTCATATTTAGGAAGAGAATTATAATAGGAAGTAGAACATATAGAAATTTGGACTTCTAAGTATAGAAACTCAGAACAGTGCACTATACTAGTTGATTTTTAAGCTAAGAAGTTACAGAGTATCTATACATCTTAAATACTAGTACTAAGACTATCTAAGGATTAGAGAAGATAGGTAACTACTCTGAGTACATTAAAATTCTTGAAAATAGAGTCTAGAGTTCCATGGAGATTATGAGGAACCATATGATCAGTAATAGAGTGATTGGACATGAAAAAAAACCAGGTAGATCTATACTAGAAAATAAGTAGACTATAAAAAAGATATCTTCTTTCACAAATGTCTGGAGTAAATTGGATACTAGAGAAATGTTATCCATAATAGAGTTGGATAGATTGGATATATTCAATGAGTATGTGATAGTAGAGAAAGATGCAATATTGGTGGTATACAATAGGTTGTTGTTAGATGTAGTTCATACTTTGTTATCTAAAATCCAAAGTAGAATCAACAAAGAAGTTGAATAGTATGTTGGGAATTGAAATAAGATTGTCAACTGCCTTCTATTCATAGATAGATAGGCAAATTGAGCATATGAACCAGGAACTGAAACAATATCTATAGTTCTTTGTGGATCATAGGCAGAAGGGCTAGCTAGTATCAGTAGAGTTTGTTGTGAATAGTAAGGTCCACTTAGTAACAAAAGTGTCTTCATTCATAGCAAATTATGGAAGAAAGTTGAGAATGGGAGTAGATATTAGGAAAAAAGAGAAAATGGAAAATATGACAGAATTTGCAGAAAAGATAAAGAGAATTTAGAAGGAAGTAAAGATAGCACTGAAAAAGACACAAGAGGAAATAAAAACTTAGTGTTCAAAGAGCAACTGGCAAAAAAACTGGTGGATCAATCATATATTATTGAAGAAGTAGTATTTACCAATTGTTACAACTCAGAAACCTTAGTGTTGGTTTGGGAGAAGAACCTTGTATAGGGTTTATACAAGAGAACTCAATAGAGAACTCTGTACAAGATGGTCTACCTTATATACAAATACCTAATGGTCTGTGCGAGCTATTTCTAACCTACCCTAAATAACCATGTGTATGCCTTAAGGTCAACATGTGTTTCGCATGTT
>Ga0157364_1004640_pt1 | contig 13767 bp, 8 predicted proteins | sample AttsexASBM2_FD_111476 | JGI IMG/M metagenome (GOLD analysis project Ga0157364, IMG submission 111476) | Fungus gardens microbial communities from leaf cutter ant in Ribeirão Preto, State of São Paulo, Brazil - Atta sexdens ASBM2 | ecosystem: Host-associated > Fungi > Mycelium > Unclassified ... | reverse complement strand
TTATAAAAAAAAAAAAAATTTATTTTTGTTTTTTATAAAAAAATCGCGTTTTCAATTAATTTTTAAATAATTTTAAAAAAAAAAAAAAAAAAAATTAATTCTCAATTTTAGTACATAATAATGTTTTCCTAGAATTTGCAATAAGTTGCCTATATTTTAAGATTATCAAGAAAATATTCCTTGTTAAAGACAACTATCACTTAAAAAGAAGAAAGTAAATTGAGTAATTATTTTTTTTTTAATCGTAGGATGATACTTTTCTGTAACTAATAAAAAATTTCAGATAAAAATATGACATCATATAAACCGTAAAAAATTTTTTAAGCCATACGAGAATTGAATAGAAATTACTCGCAAATTGGTTCGCTAGACTAATTTTTGTTGATAATTTAATTTTTTGCAAGAGAGAGAAAGGGAGAGGAGGGGGAGGGGGAGGAGAGAGAAGCAACTGGAGGTCGAAATCGAGTGAGAAAACGGAGCGAACAGAGTCTCACGTTGCCAGCGGAATACCGGTCTCATTCGCACGTGAATGGATGGTTTATTTACGCATGCTCTCGTACGACTCGCGATTGCGAGGCAGTCGCAACGGTGACCTAAATCCCGGATACGCCGAACGCTAATATCTTCAGCGTTTCGCTCGCAGGGAAGATAGCAGTGGAAGTAGCGATGTGCTACATCGACGAGCGCGACGACCGGTGCGCTTTGCATAACTCTTTTTTAATATTATCGGACGCAGCGCAGTCTACGCGGTTTCCGGTTATGGCACGATTAAGAATGAGAACGCGAGAAAGTGAGGACGCAGGCGAGAATCCACGCTCAAGTCCATTAAATCGATGCGGAGGAATTGCATTAGAGATAATATCGGGGGATCGACCGTACGGGCGCGTGCTTCGTATAAATAAATGTATTGTTTGTCAAGTTTATGCAGATACCGTGGCAGTAAACATGCTTATTTATTATGCGTATACACGTATGCAAAATTTGTATGTACTAACAGATCTGATTTTGTTATCAGCACGAGCCGATGAAACATTTAATATTGTAGTGATGTACTTAATAACGTACTTGTTGACTTTCTACTATAAATAACTTCGAAGTTAAATTTGTATCGCGATACACGCAATTTTCCTAAATTATCAATTTTCTTAATAATTCAATTGTCGCGTTCAGTATGCAATTATGTGAAATTATTTCCGAATCGTAAATTTATTTATATTTCAAGTAACGAGGAATATGATATCTTATTAATGACTTAAGCCTAGTTTTTCGTTATCTGGTTAACTTGTGGTTTAAACTGTGTGGTTTAAACTTAATTTGATAATAATGTAAAAATTTTATAATTAACTACTAAACTAATAATTTTGTCCTAGTAATTTTAAAAGTTATTCATTACAAAATCATTAGTTTAGTTAATCAGTAAATAGAAAATTGAGCCCATAATTGATTACATAAATCTATTGTAAAAATCTATAATTTATTTAAATTTATAAATTTATATTCTTTATAATAATAAATTTGTAAATATATAATTCACTTTTTTATTTACATCTTCAATAACACAGCCGATTCAATTTTTTGTTATATAGGGTCGAGAACTTTTTGTATATATTTTAAACATCAAGTCGTAACTTACGATTCCGTTTGCAACAGGAAGACGCGCCGAGATGTTAACGAGAAGTTCTCGTCGTCGTCGTCGTCGGTTTCTAATGGGTGGTTGGCCTTCCGTTCGCCTTCGTGCTCATTAACGACGCATACCGAAAAATGACTCTCCCCTCGCGAATTGTAACTGTTTTTTTTCTCTCTCTCTTTTCCTTCCTCTCCTTTTTTACACACTAATATACTTCGTGAGTCAATTCACAAACAAAAAAGCTACACACCACGTGTTTCGCGCCGCAGTGATGCGTTCTCGAGTATCGGAGAGGAGATCATGGAAGCGGATCGGTTCGTGAGAACGAAAAATTTAGACGTCGCAGTTGTTACAAATAAGATACATATAAAACAACATAATGAATGCGGAAACGAAAAAAGAGTCGTTCTAAAATCGAATATTGTATGTTATCAATTGTTAAATTAAGTTAGTAGATATTATATCCATTTTTCTAACGCTCTCGAGACAAGTACGATGAGCGCCACAAGAGGATCGTGTGTTAAATGTGCATATATATATATATCCAGAAATGTAATCGAAAGTTTATTTGCGCAAAACAAATTCGTGCAAATTAAGAATGCTGCTCGTATACTCTCTAAATCTGTGGAGTCACTAATTACCCAGTGACATACTTTGCACTGATAATCAGTGAAGTTCAACAAAAAAAAAAGGAAAAATGTTTGAGCATTATATAACTGATATTTATACGTTAATTTCACTCTTTCAATACTATATTCATTGAATTTAAGCACTAAAACAAAGTCACAAAATAAAGATTAACTAGGTTAGGGATCTCACATTTAATTCACTGATTACCAATGGCATACTTGGCAGTGATTATCCACTGATTCAGATTTAGAGAATATAAAATTTAAAAAAAAAATTAAAAAATAGTTATATATAAAGTAATCTCTCTCTCTCTCCCTCTCTCTCTCTCTCCTAAAAGTTGAACAGATTTATAACATTTAGTAATTTACGCAATCTATTTTTTGCTTACTAATTTATAATGTTTATATCAAAAATACAGAACGAGTTGTTCTAAAAAGCGGAGTAAAAAAGATCAAAAGTGAGATAAATATATATAAGACGAGGGTGGATATAAATGTGAAATGCAAAGAAATAAAAAGAACTTCTTTTTAAGTAATTCTCAGGGAGAAATAATTTTTGATTCTTCAAATGAGAGGCACCCGCGGGTTAACGAGGCGTGCGCGTTAACGACGTCTGCAAGCTGCGAGGCTCGTGTGTGCCGAAGAAACAGTGAGTCAGAGAAATCATTCTTTTTCTTCTTCTTCGATTTCTCTTTCTCTCGTTCTTCGGCTACAAAATTGAACATAAGTCTCAAGCGGAGTCACGCGAGAAAGAGAGAGAGAGAGAGAGAGAGAGAGAGTGAGTGGAAGGAATTTTGTCGAATTATAATGTATAGACTCTCTGATACACTTTTCTCGAATATCAAAATATATAAGGCTATTTGTGGAAAGAAAAATCGGATCGTATTTCACACGTGTGAACAATGTCAAATTTAGCCGTTGTACAAATTAATTCATTTCTCATTTTGGACTCTTATAACGCGCGGGGATGCGCCGAAAATAGGAATGCATAAAAAAAATTGACACTATGATCAATTCGCTCTCCGATTACGATTAGTTGCACAATGTTTGTAATTCGAGTCTCTTTGACGTAATTTTAGAGCAGTCATTGTTCGCGGTTTGGCGGAAAGAAAATTAGTCTCCGCGCTTATTAATATGATTTCGAGATATTCTCGCCAAATAACGGAAAAACGAAACGAGACGGTTTAATTGTTTGCCGCTCGATAAACGCTTAATTAACGTAGCTAAAACGTTATCGTTACGATACCGTTACACTAAAGATGCTAATAGAAAATTTTTGCAATATCGTTTATTATAGATATGAACGCTAAGGTCAGGTTATCTTCTTCTTAACAATTAATTAAAAAAACGGATAACGTGACTTTAATGTTCAGAATATCTGGATTCACGTTATTGTAAAAACTCTCTATTATCTCTCTCGCGATGTGTACGTTGCAAAAAGAAAAAAATTCTCTCATACAACCACGTTTGTACAATTCCGCGGACTCTAGAGTTTCACGAGCGCGTCACTTTGAGATTTTTCCGCGAATTGCCAATCCGCGGAAAATTATGAACTCACGCACGCGCGTGTCACAAGACTCGCGAGAATAGAAACGCGCGTGGAAATTACGTTGGCGCCACGTCGCGAGTCGATGCGGAAAAAGCTCGCGTCGGTCGAATTAATTTTCTTTCCTTCCTCTTTGCCCTCCTCTGTCGGCTTCGCCGCGCCGCGCCTCGCCGCGTGTAAGCGCGCCGCGCGCGCACGTACGCTCTTATCATCGTCGAGTAATTACCACGTGTCCACGAATCGCACTTCCGGCTTCGATTGACTCGAGAGATCCAGCCGATCACTTTCCAATCGCAGCGCGATCCTCGGATCCTCCGATCTTCGCGGCTCTCGCCACTCTCGGGATGGCAGACGATCGCGAGACGATGGAAGACGCGTAGAGCGGCTCGCGAAATAAAGCAATCGAACGCGTGCGGTACCGAGAGACTCGGGTACGCGACGCCGTTTATCGTTCGAAAAAAAGCTACGACACACTGGTTCGCGTCTCGCCGCGTACTGCGCCCGTCGGAGCAACCGGTCGACCGGAGCGCCTCGGCTCGGACACCCGCGCACGGAAACGCCCGAGGCGCGACGGCGGCGCGTTCAGAGCTTCCGAGGAAAGATAACAGCCGCATGCATTCCTCACAGTGCACCAAATACATTCAACTGTCGATATACATACATATAATATATAAATAATATATTTATATGTATATCAGAATACGAAAAATTTAATGTTTCACTGAAAAAAAAATACTCTGCTAGTAGTGAAATATCGAGTGAAATAATATCGATTGAATATATGATCAGTTAATACAATTATTAAAATAATTTTATTTTTTTTAATATTTAGTTAATTATTAGTAAATAGTTAATTACATTATTATATCTTTGATAATAAACGTTTAGAAAAGTAATATTATTTTTTATTATGTTAACTGAATATTTGGTTGAAATGATTTCATTCAACATTTAGTTATTAAATTCTTTTCTCAGTGTAAAACTTATATATATATATATAAAATTTAATATGTTAAAATATATTATAAATTTAATTCTATGCATACACAAATAACTATATCTATTAAAAATTTTATCTTATGAAAAATGTATAAAATATGTTAATATATGTAAAATTTTGTGTATTAAAATACATTTAAATAGAATTAAATATATATATATTAAAACTAATTAAATAGTTATAACATTCGTATTCGTCTTGTAAAATTTTTATTTATGCTACACGTGCTCTTAAAATTTAAAAAGCAGAATATGTGTTTTGAATTGTAAAACTGCTTAATTGATTTTTTGATTGCGTGTTGCGTTTTACTTTGCGTCGATTAAACATTAATCGAGCTTGATTGATCGAAATAGCTCTTAGAGTTTCGTTCGATTCTGCAATATATTAATATATTATAATAGAATTTTTTTCCCTTACTTTCGAAACAATTATTCATTAAATTTTCAAAGATATTCCAGTTTATCTGTTATATAGGATTCACACAAAAAATAATGTAAGTAATAAAAGTATAAATTATATTATGCAAAAATCGGATTTAATTGAAAATATTAAAACTGGAACATTGATAATGAGTTAATCTTTTGCTTTCGATCATTTTGGTAGATAACCAAAGAGAGTTATATATTCGAGAGTCGCTGTTTGTCTTCGTTAAAAACGAAGAAGCTGTCATTATGTGCTCACATTTTTACTCCCGTAAAAGCACTCGAATAATCTCAGCGTTTCTGAATGACAGCAAGAGATTCTCGAGGACTTGAGAGGTTTAAATTGTCGCCGAAAAGATGCCGCCGTGTTTGTTGCAAACATTCTCTCTTCTTTGTAAAAACCTTCCCTGGCAAACACTTTATCCGCCTACGTTCGTGAACAATTTTACGACGATTTCCTATCGTTCCTATCGATTTATGACAAGTTCAGTCGTATGAAAAATGTCTCGTAATTTTTTATGTATTTTATGTATTAAATAATTATGTATATGTATTAAGTAATTTTTATGAAGATTAGAAATTATTTTTCAATAAAACAAATGCAATTAAAGGTCCTTACAAACTCGAGATTATGAGAACAAAAAGTTAACTGTATATGTTCAGTTTGATCTTATATAAAATAACAACAACAAAATCTACAAAATAAACTCGAAATAAATAAAAATAAAATCAATTCAAAATCAATAATTATAAAAAAAATTCTATAACGTTTCTCTGATTTCCAGACAAAAGTCATGATTTTTTTTTACACTTTTAATAATATTTTGAAATTTTTTTGTATATTTATCTTGATTTAGATATTGTCGAATGTTCTATCGAGCAATTTCATAGAAATGTAAATTATTATTAAAGCAAAAAATTTTAATTTTCCAGAAAATTTTGCAAAATTTCCTGACTTTTTCCTGATTTCCCTGATCGTTTATACATGGCCCAAAAATGTGTAAGGAGAGAGAAGCTCGCAATGTCGAGGAACGCGGACATGATTTCGCTGTTGTGTATAATTGCGATGTGCGTGTGCCGATATCACAGTCAGAATCGGTGTGGTCGATGCATCGCCGATAAGAAACGCGTTCTGTTTTCGCAGGAATGGAATGCCTCCTCTTTACGAACACGCAAACATTAAAAATCGGCAGCAAGCGCCGAAAAAGCGAAAACGCGCTTCTCGACGCATTCGAGCGGTAACAGCTGTTGGAGGCAGCTGCCACGTGGCCGGCACGCACCTATGATCACGGAAATCCTCCGCTATTTACGATCGATACTGTCATCTTTACGTACGGAGAAACATCTCGGTACTTTCCACACTTTTTGCGTGTTTTTAACTGTAGAAGCTTTGGTGAATTAAGCTTGAAAACTGACGAGTGACCAAACACTTTGCTTCTCACTCAATCAGTTTTCATGAAACTATAGTTTAACAAAAAGATTTAAAAGTAAAATTTAATATTAAACGTATCAAATCAATCAAAAAGAATTATGGAAAAAGATAAGTTATGTCATATTTCCGTACAGAAGATTTGACGGCGTTAATTAAGATATCTTATGTCATTTTATATATATATATATATATATGGGATTTCGAAGTACGATATGTAATATTTATGATCAATTACAAATTACAAAATATTATCACATTGAAAAAAGAATCTGGTAATAATTATCAATTTTGAAAAGTGAAATAATCAAATGCTTGTTTAATATAACTAAAAATAATTTTATTTTTCTAAATATTAAGTATTATGAGACATAACGATATAATTATTTAGTAATATTAAAAATAATTACTAAATATAAAAAAATTAAATTATTTTTGGTTATATTAATTGATTATTTGACATTATTTCACTCAACATTTCGTAACTACTACTACTACTCTTTTTTCAGTATAATTAATTAATGATTATTAGACCAGAGAATATTCTATCTACAATAAATTATTGTAACAAATCAGATTTGCAAGTCAATGATGAAATTGAATGTTTCGAACGTCAGTTTTAATATCGAATATTGCTCGATCGTCGTCATACGTCGATTGCATGTTATGTAACTCGCATACATATACATATACATATTGATGCGCAAGTGCACCCGTATGTCGCGTACTTGCGTTCGAAGAAACGATGGTTCGATTTGCTTTTCGGTGAATAAATCTAGATCATAAATATTCATAAATCCGCAGCTGTGGCACACGGCTTTATTAACGTGCCGCGGAGTCGCGATGCTAATTTCGCCCGCGAGCATGTATTTCACCGGCAAGGAGGATTAATGCTCATGCGCGAGGTACAGAAGCGCAAGATAACGCGTCGCATAACCGCGCGCATCGTACCACATCCGGGTGCCAGCAGGTGGAACCTCGGAATCGCCCAACGAAACCATGATACCTAATTTCTTCGGCGGTCGTCTTATCGCGAACAGGATGCGACGACTCCCGAAGCGTAAGGTAAGTATGCAATTTCGATCCGATATCGTCGCTAGCATTAATTACACTAGTCTGTGAATTGAAACACATCCTTCGGATCATAGCCTGAATCTAGCAAAGTAATTTAATATAAAGTTGATACGCTATATTTCATGCCTACGCGCAAGAAAGATTAATGCAGTAATGCAAAATAATAATGTAGGACGCTCAAACTAATTGTTATAATGTCAAACCTTTTTGCAGTATTGCTCATCATGCTTAAGTTTCCTACGTAATTGTTTTGATGATTCAACAAAATTAATTTCAGATCTGTATCTAAATTTTTTTTAAATACCTTACAGTAAAATTATTCTTTCTCTGTAGAACGATATTGATTGTAATGTAAAAAGGTAACTGATAATTCTCTATATATAGAGAACGGTATATATAGGAGGTATATATAGAGAAACGAGTATGAAAGCAATTACTAAAAGTAATTTTTATGCTACACTCAATCATTATAATCTTTTGACGAATTAAAATCTTATATATTTTCGTAATAAAAATGGCTCTTTGTAGTTTATATAATATTTTATGGATATTACATTACTATATATGAACTTTACTTCATCTTATTTGTTATGTAAATAAAACTTGAAATATAATTTGTACAAAATTAAATTAAAAATTTTACTGAAATTTGGAATTAGATTAGAATTAATTCGTCGATGATCAGTCTTCGATATTAATAAATTAAAAAAAAATTATGCCGTTGATTAAATTCACTTCGGAAAAAAGTCGATATCGAATTCATCAATTCGCGGGATGCACCACTGAAATTCTATTGGAACCTTACGCAACAACCAGACGCACCCTTTTCGTTTTCCTGATCGGGGACGACGGTCTGGCGTCGTCGACAATAGGCATCGAGGAAGTCGAAGCCGGGCAGACGTAGAGGAGATACGGGAGCTGAGAAGGAAAGTAGACGGTGGGAGACTCAGGAGACTCGGAGAGAGAGAGAGAGAGAGAGAAAGAAAGAAGAACTGCATAACGTGGAAAGGCAGCATCGCTCCTGAGCCCAATTAGCAATTTAAGGCAATAAGCGAGCGCATTCCCTCGCTTATACATTCCCACTGGTATCGGGCGACATTATTTCCAGAAGGGACAGACCGGCGGCTCCTCCGCACATAAACATCGCACGGAATAACGCGAGCTGCATACATTCGAGACTGGGACTGCGGCGCATCCTTCCGCCCCTTTCTTTCCATCTCTCTTTCTTTGTCCCCTTTGTCGACAATGTCCTTCATTCCTGCCGCTGAATATTTCGCGATCGTCCTCTCAAAAATAAAAAGCCGCGATCGAGTTCATCCAAAAGAGAAAAATATAAATGGAAATGTATGGAAATAGGAAAATACTATTTTTTCCTTTTTTCATTTCTGGAATTATATTTTTGGTGTGTCATACAAAAGAATGCAAGATGTTTTTCAAGTTTATTTTACTTTTCTTTTATATTTAATTAATCTGAGTTCTTCTAAAGAAAAAAATGTATCTAATTTCATCACAAATACATTCACATTGATATTCTTCATGAATTTTCTGTTTATATGTTCTAAATAATTATAATGTAATACATAGCATGTTTATGACATTTATGCTTCATATTTACATATATATTTAACTGTGATTTATTTAGCTCATTGCAATCTGTGATGCTGCAATTACCACTCATATTTCCAATTTTCTGCTTTAATCTGTGTGAAGCCACAGATATTTTAATTTTCATGCGCAATGCGTGGGTAGAATATGTAATGCACAATTAACAAAAAAGACCTTGTATTTTAGTACTCTGGATTCTGCGGATGCGGACAAACATGAAGTGCATGCATTCTTAACTATCTCCGGAATGAGGGAGAAGCGCCGGTACAGACGACACGAGGATGATAAATAAGGGAGAAGGGCGAGTTTACGGCAACGTCGCACCACGAAGGGCTTTTCCTTCCTTCCCCGAGATTTGCGAATTATGCATCATGCCGAAGGGAATACACTAGAATTGACGTGAGCACAGCAAGAAAGATGGTCGACATTGCGACAGAGGGCTGACATTTCGATAAAATAAGCTCGAATACATTCTTTTATGTCATTAAAACATTGCTAATTTGCGTTAATTCTTTCTTTTAATTAAGTATTAATTCTATTCGAAATCATCATTGTGCTTATAGCTGATATGAAGGTAGATTGTAAATATACAAAAAAAAAAAGAATTTTACGATACGGGAGACAAATTTTTTTTCTGACTAAAACCTATTATTTTTCGCTGTATTAGTAATTTTCTTTTCGCGATAAAATTATGATTGAACTCTCAATGTCAAAATGTAGGCCGCAATTTTATGATTTTACGATGATGTATGCGAGAACATTCTTTTCTATTGTCTAGAAACAGAATAACGGTCATTTTTTCGTACTGCCTCGTATTTTGTAATTAGCAAGGAGAAATTTCGCGACCGGATAATCGGACATTGCCACCGCGACTCCTGGGAGGTCCGCTGATCTGATGCCGGTGTTTCGTCGTCCAGGCACGTGTTACGGGAACGTCTCGGGTGGTCGCCCGCCACGCATTGATTTCACTATGCGAATCGTCTTGACACCGGAGACTCTTAGTGTCATGTAACGGTGTGAGAAAAAGGAGAATTGAACAAAAAACGTTGATAAGAATGAAATCTTGCAAACTTATGAATGTTTCACCTATAAAAGTGGAGGATTGAGTTGATGCTTATTCTACTTGTTTCTTCTTTTTCACCTTATGTGCAGATGGACTAATTGAAAATTAAGAAATTTAATTTCTCGTAATTCATTATAATTAATTCTGAAAATTTATAAACTAAAGAAAAATAGTATTGATAAAAATATTATGTAAAACTTTTCTCTTTCTTTTAATATATATATATATATGTATGTATGTGTATGTATATATATATATATATATATGTATAACATTCTAATATCGAATTATGACAGACATAGTGTTAGATGGAAATTATGATGCACATTAACTCGCAAAATCTATTGTACAATCTTGAGAATTAACGTAACACTCGAGTCCGACTTGATTCCCGCGCGAAAGAAATACACGCACTCGAGTTTCCCTTCGAGGATTTACGAGGGGCGAGTTCGGAAGCAATCCCTGCGAAGATGCCACGAAGGAGAAGGAAATAAGGATCGATGGTGGTTGCAGCAGCAGTAGCGATAGCGGTATGAGATAGGTAAAATAAGGGGTTCGATGACGATGGAGAAGGATAAAGAGATGAAGGGACAAGGACGTGGGGGAGGAGGAGGTTCGGTCGAAGCTGGTGGTAAACGGTACGTTGCCAGGCCGCGAGGGTGAGATCCGCGAGGAGGTGGGTAACCTTGACCCGGGGATGAACGACCCTCTACCCCTGGGCGCGCGTGGCGAACCTCTCTCTCTCTCTCTCTCTCTCTCTCTCTCTCTCTCGTCCCTCTTCACCCCCTTTTGCGACCCTCACGCGCTCCTTCCATCCCCTATTTCAGCCGACACGGCGACGACTCCGCCGGGATCCGTTCCTCTCTTTCTCTCTCCTCATCCGTTCCGTTTCACTCCCTCCTTGCTGGGCTCACCACCCACATCTACCTCCGTTCCTCGCCCTTTGACCATCGTCATCCCCTTGCCGTCCTCCTTCTCCTCTTCTTCTTCCTCCACTCGAAGCAGCGCCCTTCTCTTTCGAATTCTCGTTGCTGCTCACCCTCTCCCTCTTCCACTCTCGCTCTCCACATAAACTTATCATGGGAAGGGTGACCCTGGCTGCCAGCTCTCTCGCTTGCTCACGATATTCCGCGACTCTTTCTTTCCTCGTCCTTCAACGGGAACGTCGGAAGGGACACAGAGCGGCCGGGATGATAGCGAGAGCGAAATTTCAAGGCCAGCCCGGGGATCGAGCGTGCTGGATTCGTTACCCTGGCCGGGTCACATTCTCTGATCTTTTTCTCCTCCTCGCGATTCGCACACATTTATACACATCTATAGATGACTACACATATTTACACACCTATATTGGCTCTCATTTTTCATAAAAATTTTACGTTTCATCTTTCCCGGTTTATTTCTAATCGATTAATCAAATTTTCATGAAAAGTAATTTTCAACCGAGTTATTTATACAACACTGCTAAATTTATAATATCAAATTATATCCAATATTTATTTTTAATGTATAAGTCGTGATTACTTTTATCCAATATGTTAACAAAAATAATGGATTTAGTTATTAATTACCGAATGAATACATTAATCTGAACGATATTTATTTTGAAATCACAGAAATAGATTAATTTACATTTTAACACACATGAAATTAAAAATTGCTTCTTTTACATCTAACAATAAATGCTTATGTGACATAAATGATAAGTGTTATATAAATAGAATATTCTGTATTGAAGAAAAATATCTATTTATAACAAAATATAATATAATAAAATTGTAATTTTGATATTTCAGTCGTCTTAAGTATAAATCAATAGTTCATAAAATATAATTATCTATGCGAGGCAGGAATATTTTTTTTGAAATATCATTCAAAAGTAACTATAACAAGATATAATCTTTACGCTTTTCTTTTACAAGCTGCCTGATCGATAGCAGAGACAGTTGCATCGCATACTATGACAAAAATGATCTTTAATTTAATCGGTCTCGAAATTTGTGAGGATTCGACGATCGCGTGAATACGAATTGCTGAAACGAATCGTTGTCGTGCATAATATGCATAGAATATACGTTCTTTATTCCAATTCGGAACCACAAGATTAATCTAGGAATCGATTTCCGTCAGTATTGAATCCGACAGATAATTTTGTCGCCGAGGATTACCGCAAGAACTTTTGTCCCCGAATAGCTCTAACATTTGCCTAGCGGTGCGCTAGGCTGTTTCGCACGTTTTTAGAAATTCGTTGCTCGAAATTCGCGATCGTCCTGATCGGTTGGCAAGGTTATATCCTGGAGAGGCAAGCACGCGTGCGACAGGTGGGAAGCGGCGGCGACGATGGCGGCGGCGGCGGCGGCGGCGGCGGCGGTGGCGGCGGCGGCGGCGGCGGCGGCGCCGTCGTCGTCCTAGGACGCGGCTAGTCCTAAAACGCGGTCGAGACGTCTCGCGATCGATTAACGAATTCGCGTCCTGTTTCTACGCTCACTCCCGGAATAGAGTCCTTCGCAGCTGGCGGTCTCGCATCGCTCGCCATAACGAGCGAGAACGCGAGAAGGGCTGAAAGGGTCGAAGAGCGCGGGGATTACTCGGAAATGAAGAATAGTTTATGCACGGATGGTGTTTTCCGTGAAGCTGGCATTCCATTTTCAGAATTTTGATATAATTAATAGAGTTTTAATAAGGCTAGATTTTATCCTTCACATATGAATGCGTACGTATGTAACTTGACGCGCTTGAAAATGTAAAGTTGATATCTTTTAAGCCGTTAAATTCTAGTGAATCCGAGATATTATAATATTATATTAAATAGCGGCGGAATAGTTAAAATGAAAATCTTGTTGAATCTTGAACAATTTATTTCTACCAAAGTCTATCGTTTTTGTTTCAATCGTATTATTTCTAAATATTTGTTCTAATTAGATAAAAGTCCATATTATCATTTCTATATTAAATATCTAATTACCTGATGTTGTCTAATTACGCAGATCGTGATCATCAAAACATGCTTACCTGTAACAGAAAAGAATACAAATCATAAGTTCCTCTAGCGATTATAACATTTAATTTTTATAAATAATAATGTAAGTTTGATCCTAAATAGGAAAGTAAAATTTTAATTTTATCTATAATTATTTAGATTATTTCAATTATTTCTGTGATTCTCGAGGCTAATAATATACATCATTATTATTTAATATTCCAAATAATTAACATACCGAACCATTATTTAATTTGATAGATATAAACCTACTATTAAGCTAAATTTGTTATTTACCATTTGTTATCAACCATTTGACATTTCCATTTAATATAATGTTTCTCTTAGCTCATAATATAATATCTGAATTAAATTATTTGACGTTTACGTTCCAC
>Ga0157364_1004639_pt1 | contig 13774 bp, 11 predicted proteins | sample AttsexASBM2_FD_111476 | JGI IMG/M metagenome (GOLD analysis project Ga0157364, IMG submission 111476) | Fungus gardens microbial communities from leaf cutter ant in Ribeirão Preto, State of São Paulo, Brazil - Atta sexdens ASBM2 | ecosystem: Host-associated > Fungi > Mycelium > Unclassified ... | reverse complement strand
TGTGGGTGTGTGTGTGTGTGTGTGTGTGTGTGTGTGTGTACATATATATGTATAGATAAAGAGATAAAAATGATCAAGATTCTAAAAAAAATCTACTTTTTCCAGTTTTAGCTTTTTAATAGACAAATTTAATAGATAAATTTTATTTCTTTTATTTCACAGAAGAAGAACTGATAGTTGCAACGACTAGGCCTGAAACAATTTTTGGAGATGTAGCAATTGCCGTACATCCAAACGATGACAGATATTCGCGATATATTGGTCAATATGTTTTACATCCAATAAGAGAGACCTTTATACCCATCATAGCTGATTCTTTGATCAAGAGAGAATTTGGCACTGGTAAAAATTTATAAAAATTAGATTGACAAATTAGAATAAATTTACATTTATATACATTCATATACATTTATATACATTTGTATACATTTGTATACATTTATATGCATTTATATACATTAAATACAGAAATAAAAAGAAAGTAAATTTCTAGAAATTATTTTTAAAATTTTGTCTGTATTATAATTAATTCTATATTTACATATATTTACTTTTTACTTGATTATTCATTGGCTTACTATTTATTTTATTTATTAATTCATTTTATTTGATTGATAAGTAGTATTTGTTTTATAGGTGCAGTGAAAATTACACCGGCACACGATCGCTTAGATTATAACATCGCCAAAAGACATGACTTACCAATTATTTGCGTTATTGATGAAGGTGGCAACATGACAGATGCATGCAAGGAATTCAAGGTGTGATTCCGTATACAATATTTATTAATTTTTTTATTATGATTTAATAATCATTGTAGGGAGTGCCGAGATTCATTACACGGAAAAGACTAATGGACCAACTGTCCGTACGAGGTTTGGTGAAAGGTGTGGAAGATAATCATCGGATGACACTGCCACTATGTTCGCGCACACATGATGTGATCGAATATTTGCCAAAGGAACAGTGGTTCTTGCGCTGTACGGCAATGGCCAAGCGGGCGCACGAAGCCGTGGCGAATGGTGAATTGAAAATCTATCCAAGTGAGGACGGCATTTACGAACAAATGTGGTACAACTGGCTCGAAAATCATAAATATAGGTAAAATTATTATTGTGTTTAATTATTAAATAAATGGATAAAGACATAATGAAAGAGATGAATAAATAAAGGAATGAACAAAATTAATTTTAAAAATACAATATTTAATCTATATTTTAAAAATCATATTTTTTTTTAGAGACTGGTGTGTTTCAAGACAGTTATGGTGGGGGCATCGCATTCCGGCATATTCCATAATTCATGATGATGGTAAAGATAACGATAATAATATATTCTCTGATAGTAATAATATCAGTACGTGGATAATCGCACGATCCGAAGAAGAAGCGCGTTCTCTTGCACAAAAAAAATATGGAAACGCAGTGAATTTACATCAGGATCCAGATGTTCTCGACACATGGTTTTCTTCGACAATTGTGCCATTTGCCACGCTTGGCTGGCCGAAAAACGTTAATATTCTTCTCTATACACATTTTATTACATTGTAACTTTATGAATATTTTTTTACACACCAAAATTTATAGACGGAGGATATGGCAAGACATTATCCGCTAACATTGATAGAAACGGGCCATGATATTCTCATGTTTTGGGTGGCGAGAATGGTGATGCTAAGTCTGGAACTAACACAGCGTTTGCCATTTAAAGTATATTCCATATGCATAATAAATTATTCATGTCTGCTGTTTATCAATATTTTATTAGAATCTTGATATAATACTTGTATATCTATATATTATATTGAGTAGTCTAATCCATTAGAGTGTACTATTGTAAGATAATATTAAAAGAAGCAATCTCTCTTTATAGTGTGCTTAAATTGATAATTATAAATTATGCATGCGTATAGGAAGTCTTACTTCATGGTGTCTTGTGTGATGGCAATGGCAAGAAAATGTCAAAGAGTTCCGGCAATGTCATCTCGCCAGAAAATATTATCAATGGTTGTACTTTCGAAGTGAGTATTTCTTGAAATTGCACCAATATATACATAATATAAAAATACTTATAATCTCTGTAATGAAAATTAAATATCAACAAACTAAAATTGCTTTTTTTTTTTATTGATGTGTTATAATTCTATTATTTAAAAATTGATCTTAGACACACATTTATATTATAATGTAGGAAATGAACGAGCAAGCAAGACATAGTTACGCTGCAGGTATTCTTAGTGCCGAAGAATTGCAGCGAACGCTGCGTGTTAATACAAAAACGTACTCTATGGGAATACCAGATTGCGGTGCCGATGCCTTGAGACTATCATTATGTGCACGCAATATTAAGAGTAAGTTCATTAAATCTTAAGAAAGAGAGACTCTTGTCTCTTTTCCTTATAGATACTTTCCTCTTATAGATCATACTATCAGTTTTGATGTGGACGATTGTCGGACAAGCAAGTATTTTTGTAACAAGATTTGGCAAGCAAGCAAATACGTATTATTAATGACAAAGGAGGACCAACACGAAAATGTAGAAAAGGAAAGTCTGAATGACCTAGATCGATGGATTCTCAGTCGATTATCATGGATGGTTGAAGTAGTAAATAATGCGTTTGCCGAACGAAATTTTCATAAAGCGATAACCACAATTCGTCAATTTCTGTATTATGAATTTTGTGATTTCTATGTGGTATGTTATATAAATGTGCTGTATAAATTTTATTTAATATGATATAATAATAATTTAAGATTTTTATAAATTTTCTGAATTTTGTAAGAATATTAAGAAAAAATTTTCAGATTTCAATTACAAGATTAATTAAATATATAAATCATACTTTAATATGATTATTCTTATTAATCTAAATTTTCTTAAATTATTTAATAAAAGTAATTCTTTATTTTAATTAAGGAAATGTTTTCCTTTAAATATAGGAGGGTACAAAATTTGGGTTTAGAAGCGGTAATTCCGCTGGGCATTCCAATACTCTTGCAAAATGCTTGGAAGTATCATTACGCATTCTCGCACCTGTAACACCCTACCTATCGGACGATTTGTATGCAAGACTTGCCAAGAAGGGACTACCAGGATTTTTATCAGTCACCTCGTTGCTTGAGACTTCTTATCCTATGGCATACGAAGTATGTAAAAAAATAGTCTCTATATTATCAATTTTTTTGCTATATAATTTTCTTTCATTCTTTTTCTTCTGAACGCTACTATACGTGTTAGATACTTTATTTTTTTTATTTCTCATTTCTTCTTTCATTAGTTCAAGCATCTGAGAGATATCGGGTTGGAGGAAAGGATACGTGAACTCGTGGATGTAACAAATGCGATTAGAAGTTGCATGGCAAACGTGAGCAAAAAATCAAATCCAGAAGGTAGATTTCGTTGACAATTGGTTGCCAAGTTGATGCATTAATTAAATAATTTAAATATATAGGATAAATTTTAATAAATGTTTGTGTTTGCACAGTTAATATTCTGGTTAACAATGTGCGTGATTACAATTTTTATCGGGAAAATGTAAACCTTATCAAAGGAGCAAGCAAAATCTGGAACATGCCTATCCATTTAACAGAATCAGCGAATGATGGCAATTTTAACAGGATGATAAGAGATAATAATTCAGATGATGATGGTGTTTGCACCGTCCAATATATGCATACAAATGATTGCTCATTACTTATTACAGCTATGGTAAGTAGAAAAATACAATCACATACGCTAATATAATTAAATATTACACTCACATTATTTATATTATTAATTATAATAAAATTCACATATATTATATTATTTTTAAGGATACATTGGTGTTGGAACAAGTTAAGAAAAATATAGCAAAGAATAAATCGAAAAGTACGTGCTAAAAGAAAGGATGTTAAATATGCACGCAATTCTATAATTTCCTCCTTTATGCCCTTCATTATGGACATAATTATATTCATAGTAAATACAATTCATATTATAAGTAAATAAATGTAAGTAATGTAACTAATACATAAAGTTGTAAATAAAAAAATTATTCACATATTGTATATATAATTCTCTTGAATGCAAAAACGTTCTTATACAAACTCGCACATATTTAATTCAACTTTGTGAATCTAGTATACAGTGTTTTCCTACTATTAAATTTTCTTTCTCTTTAAATGTTGAAATATGAATTTAAATGTTGAAACACTTAATAAAATAAAAATTTGTCATTAGATGAAGTAATGAATTATACAATCGATCATAAATTGATAAATAAATTTTGGAGTTTGTTTTTAAATAAAGTAAAAAACTATGGTGCATTGTGATCACATGATGTAGACAACCAATCAGTACTCTTATTGGAAAAGGCCTCACCTAACCTAACTTTACCATTATTAGAACAGCTGCATACAAACGTTTTATTTTTTGAAAGTTTCTGATTTACCGCCTTTTGTAATTCAACAAATGTTACGTTTACTCAATAACGTTTATTCATTCAATTTCCCCTGATTTCCTTGTGGAAAGTTTGAGGGGAAAATTTATTACTGATTGTTCATTTCGAAGTGTCAATATACAGAGAAGAAAAGTTTGGTGGAAATTTAACTACAAGTGTGGATATTGTTAATAAGCAATCATTTGGGATACGAATTGTTGAAAAATGGATACCGAAACATTGAATGAGCATTTAGAGATTTTGGCTCATCATGTTTTTGACAATGACAAGCTGGTAATTTTATCACAATTTATGTATAATATATTTCGCATTGTATTTTGTATAAATATTTTATTTATTATTATTCTATATCATGTATAATGCAATGATGTATATTTTTAGATCACCTACAAATGGCTAAGCAAAGAGTTGCGTATCCATGTTAATATAGCAAAACAAATCTTATGGGATTTTTATCAAAAGTATCAAAGCAACAATAACATAGAATGCACGTATTTATTGATAGGTCATCTAAAGGAGAAAGGAATACGTGTAGAAGTTGTTAAAGGATCCAATTTATCCGAGGCTAAAGAAAAATTCAGTAAAATTATCTCGGAACATGTCTATAGTGTCCATAAGCCAATTGCAGATCTGGAATTACTTGCCACTTCTGGTTCAGGTGATACAACTTATAGCGCTATAAAATGTGATGCCTGCAAAGAACGAACTGATGAAGAAATGCAACTATTACGTTGGGGTACAATTGCTAAAAAAGTTACAATGGAAAATGTGACAAATTTAAAATCTACAAATTTGACAAATTCGTCAAAGGTAGAAAAGAATTCAAAGGCAACAAAGAAAAATGAATTTAATAATTTATTTAACATGGTGGAAAAATCAAAGAATTCTGAAAAATTAAAATCATCTTTCCAAGAAAGTGATAAAGATTCAATGAAGAAGGAAAAAAATATTGCAGAAAAAGATAAAAATTTTGTTCAGAAAGATAAAGATTTTTCCAAAAATTCTGTAGAAAAAATTCAAAATTTAACTGAGAAAAATAAAAATTCCATGGCCAATCCTACCATTAAAAAAATATCCCCACAAAATAATTTTAAAAAGGGAAACTTGGATAATTTTTTTGAAAAGCTGCCCTCTCCTCCAAAATCTACTGCAGAAGTAATATCATCGGAAAAGAAAAATGATAATGCCAAAAAAGAATTTACCGAAGGAAAAGTAATTAAAGAAAAGAAGAAGTCGCATGGAAAAAAGCGGAATAGAAGTAAAGAAACAAATGAAGTTGCTAAGAAACGGAAGAGAATTGTTACGCAAACTGATTCTAGTGATTCAGAGATACAAAGTGATATAGAGATGGAAGAGTCGGTTCCTGAAATGGAAATTCCTATGAAAGCAAAGAGTCCTTCTCCACCAAAAGTAAAACATGAAAATGGTAAAAGAAAAATATTAAAATTAATTAATAGAACTTATAAAGAAGGCGAATATATTGTAACAAAGAAAGAACATGTTTATGTAAGTTGTTCTGAAGATGAGGAAGAAAAAGAAGAGATAAAAAGAAAAGAGCAGAAAAAAACAGAAGCTAAAATGGAAAAAGTGAAAAAAAAACAGTCCACGCTTACAAATTTCTTTAAGAAATGCTAGAATTGTTTTACAATTGTCCAATTAAGTTGGATGCATGTTCATTTGTTTTTAAAATAATATAATCATGTCTGTAAACAATAAACTGATGATTTTATATTTTAATATTTTTTGTAAGAGATTACCTATATATTATATTAGACTGTTTATTTTTCACTGTCTATCAAATTCTCCATTAATTTTATAGACAAATTATAACTTTTTTCTATTATTTTTATTTTATTTGTTTATTTCTCTTAGTATTTTTTTCTATCATTACAATAATAGAATTATAATCAATTTTTACAGATAAATATATAATTGCTTCACATTCAGATGAATACCGGGAATGCAACCGGGAATAATTAATAATGAGGATATTATATTTTGTCAAAATAAAATCAAATCACATTTTTCTTAAATTAAATTCACAAAATCTGAAACAAAAATTCGATCATTTTGAGAGGGATGCTGTTCCATAATAAAAGAATATCTATAAAATAGACATTCTACTATGTACTTGTTGTAATTGTTAGTATTAAAATCTATAGTTCACGTTAAATATATTAGATTTTTAGTACTGAAAGTGTATGTCACATGCCTATATTTAATGGCGGAAGCATTTTAAATTTATATACGTGATTAATATTGTAATTATTGAATACGACAATTTAATTGTTATTGATACTGATTTGATTGTTATGGATACTTAAAAAAGCTTGTACTCACATTTATTGTCTCAACTTTATGTACATAACATCTGAATTTATTTCTTACATCAATGGATTAAAATTTATAAAAAATTAAAATTGTTTCTACATAATTGTAAGAAGTTGTGAATTATATCAATAATTAATTAAATAATATTTGTCGCACCTATGTTTCTCGCAAGATGAGTAGTATGTAATCTCATATTACTCACATGGTTAACGCACTTATCAGATATGCTATCGAGATCGGCTATAGTAGGCGTGTATCTACTATATAGTTAAATATATACATTTAGTGATAGCCTGCGTATAAAATCACAGTACGGATCTTATAATGTTTAATATTATTGCACTGTCGCTTTTATTTCTATGCAACGAATGTTTGTGCGATATATGTGAAGTCTGTGGATGTTCTACTTCAAGTAAGTTTAAAAGAAAAAGAATGATAAGATCTATCGCCGCGGAGGAAATAGTAGAAGGAATCGGTTTAAAAAATAATAAATACACGGTACTTTTGTTATTATATCATTATTATTAATTGTAAAAGTTATATGCGTTATATTTTAAAAAATTATAAGATTCAATAAATTAATAAATGACAATAAATAAATCAATAAATACATGGCAATACATTTTTGCCATTATCATTGTTACCATAAATAATAATATATCACAATATATGATTTGTAATAAGAGATACGCTAAGAATATAAATCATAAATATCAATATAATATTACATGTTCTTACAGATGTAGGACCAATTATTGATTGTCATGACAGACATTTGGAAACCAATGAAGTTCTTAACTTCGATCTTCTTACTTTAGACAAGCATCGATCATTAAACAAACTTATTTTTTCAAAGAACAATATAGTGCCTCTAAATGAATTAAAACATTTGAAACATTTAAAAGGATTGGATTTGTCTCAAAATAAATTGGATAATATACATTCAGACATCCTTAAGAATCTAAATGAGCTCGAAGATTTAGATTATTCTAGCAATTTACTTTGGGATTTCGATATTTCTGTCTTAAGTACAGCTTCTTCCCTTTCCAAATTTAATTTGAGTTATAATCATATGAACAATTTGGAAAAAAGTTCAGAAAACGTAACAACAAAGTTAAAAGTCTTTGATGTATCTCACAACAATCTTGTTGATTTGGTAATACAGTAATTTTAACAATAAAAGATTAATTTTAATTCTAACAGCAAACAAAATTTTAGTGACATTTATTATAGTAATGCTAATAAAATAATATAATTAATAATATAATTATACGTAGTTATTGCAATACGTAATTATTAACATTACTTTTATTAGTTTTACTTTAATACTTTAATATTTTACAGAATTTCCTCGATGTTATGCCGGAGTTGGAATATTTAAATCTTTCCTTCAATAAATTTACTACTCTCCCAGTCAATTCTTTACTTTATATGCAACATTTGAAGATTCTTCACGTGAACAATAATCAGCTTCTCTCCCTAAATCTCCAAAATCTTCCGTTGTCATTGTTGGAACTTTACACGGAAAACAATTTTATTAATATTATATCATTTCAAAAATCATCAATTCATACCTTAAACATTCAAAACAATAGCATTTCTAACATATGTAACAATTTGACCTTATTAGAAGAATTAAAAAAATTAAATATCAGTGGAAATTTCTTATCAAACTTTCCAGAAGTTTTTCTAAAAAGTTTAGAGACGTTAGATGTATCCTTCAATAATTTAACAATAATACCTGAAACTATTTCTATTAAAAATTTTCCAAGTTTAAGAATTTTTAAGGTCAGTGGGAATCATTTGAAAGATATAAAAATTCGGTCTGAATTAAATTTGGAAATATTTGAAGTAAAATTTACGAAAACGTTTGAGAAAATTGATCAAGAAACATTTCTAATGTTAAAGGAGAAGAAAAATAGTTGTATCAATATAACTATTTCGAGTAATAAAAAGTTGAGTGTGATTGAGGAAAATGTTTTTCGACATATGAATATTTGCTCTGTGAGTATTTTACATACACAAGTTTTTTATATAAAAATATTTCTTTTAAAAAAATATGTTTGTTACACAATTTTTTTCATTTTTCAGCTAGATTTGAGCAATAATTATTTTACTCACTTGCCATCAAAATTATTTAATATAAATGTTTACAATAAAAATGTTTCAAATTTAAAATATTTCATTAATCTGCAAGGAAATCCATTTATTTGTAATTGCTCATTGCAATGGATATTGAACGAATTAGTTCCAAAACTTTATACAACGAATCCCAATCTTTTAGAAGATTTGAGGTAATTTTATATAAGTTAATATTATTATGGAATATTTTAGAATTTATTTTAAATATATTAAGGATTTAATGACAACTAATTTCTTTTTTCCAATATATTAAATTAATATTATTAAGTTAACAATTAATTTGATTTATTATTTATTCGTAACAAAATTATTTATTCATATAAAAATTATTTATATTATATATTATATATAATCATATTGTATATATACAAAATAATATTTTTATATTTTTTGTCTCTCCATCTGTTTTTATTTTTTGTCGTAAAACTCACATCATTCATAAATGAATTAAATAGCATTCATCAATGAATCTTATTTTTCACATTTTGTTATTATTACTAGATGTGCTGAGCCACCTGCATTAGCCAACAAAAGGATGATTCATTGGTATAAATGGAAGGGAGAAGTCTTTTGTGATGAGTTTTTACATTCCGCAGAAAGAATGACCATTAACATTGCAAGTATTTCTAGTAAACAGATTGTAACATTCAAACCTGGTTCTGGAATGATTACTATTTTGGCAATATTGACTGCTCTGCTTGGAATCTTAATGATAATCGGCATGCTATTGATTCGAAAAATTAATGCAAAAAGAAGACGAATTAATCGTAGACATTAAAATTTTATTCTTATGAAAACATGAAGACTATTATTGGAAAAAAATATAAAAGATATTTTTTATTATATTTTTAACATAACTTACATAATATGTAATCTATGTAATTCTTGCAAAAATTGCATAGATTAGTCGTCATAATTTATAATCTTCTAATTTTTTTCTATACTATTGTAACAGGAACGGTCAGTGATAATATAGTATATAATAAAATCCATAATATTGATTTATAGGAAGAAAATATATTAAACATTTTATTTTCGCAGGCTCATGCATACTTTGGTAATCACATTAAATTCAACTTACTCTAGTAAATAAACTTATGTTTTTTAATATTTTCGTCATTTTTAAATTGTAGGTTTAAGAATTTTTACTTTTCGAATTTTAAAGATTTTTAATTCAAATGTTCTTGTATTATAGAGAGTTTCTTGAAATATTTATTATAATTATGGCTGTGATCAAAGTCTCGCAAATGCTTTGAGGCATGCTTTAGATGGATAGACCAATTAGAAGAAAGAATTTTACAAACTGACCAGTTAAAAAACGCTTCAAAGTTTTTGCAGCATCACGTTGATCATACTCTATGTTCCATTGATTAATTTTCTCTCTCTCTCTCTCTCTCTCTCTCTCTCTCTCTCATGTTTTTCCTAATTATTTTAATTTAATTCAAACAATCAGAAAATACTTGAATAAATTAATAAGTTAAGACATTAAATCAACTTACATTAACTTAAGCTTTAAGCTAATTAAGTTTAAGTAATTAATTACTTATATATTACTTAAACTATTATTTATAACTTGAAATATTAATTTAATTTATTTAATTATGATTTGATTTGGACACATGGGTAGTTATTATTAAAGTCACATTTGAGAGTCATAAGATCGACTTCTCTATTTCTGCAAAGCGTGAGAACAATTTCTACAAAAGGTAGAAAAAATACAATTTGATAAAGTTGATTCTTTTGCTTTTAAAACGCAAAAATTACGTTTATTATATTAATAAATAGATGCGATAATAGAAGTGCTTTTACACTAAATATTATCAATTTGCCAATGACTAGACGTTACCCTTGGAGGTGGATTTTCCCTGAGTTCGGTCAGAAAGGCATTAATGTTTTGATAATAACTCGGCTGACACCAAGTTTCATTATGTGTGCCATCCACAATCGGAAGTATACGCTTATATGTGCTTCGACAATTCTTATAAAGATCTTGCATCATGCGGGGTGGTACCAATGTATCCGCTAGACCGGAAATAAACAGAGTGGGCACTGTCACTGAACGAATTTTCAGAATAGACAAGTACTGCAACAAAAAATATGAAAATGTGAGGAATTATGTAAAAAAAATATATAAAAATATATAAAAATATAAATAAATATAAGAATAAAGAAGCGAGATTATTGAGATTGTAGAGATTACGAAATATAATAAATTAATACGTGAATAGAGAATAAAAAACGTACGAAGATTTGTGCTAATTATATGATACCTTTTAATATAAGACGTTATATCTTCTTTCATAAAACCTTTAAATTTGTGAAGAGCGAACCAGAATAATCGCATAAAATAATTAAAAATTTATAAATCTTTTCTAAAATTACTTTTCTTAAATTACCTTGTTTTTATATACAAAAAGTGGCAGATACTGTAAAAATTTAGATCCTACAAATAAGGCGGCCATATCTGGGATACTAGTGAAAGTATTTTCAAGTATAAGGCACCAAATTCTCTGTAAATTTTCATCTTTTGTGGCTAAATCAATGGCTACTGCTCCACCTATTAAATTACCCAATTTAATCAAATTTAATTATCACACACAAATACTGATAATTAGTAAGAAGATTAACTAAAATCTTAGAGCTTAATACAATAAAACCTAAGATTAAAAAATATATTGGAAAATTAATTAAATATTGGAAAATAAATAATAATTCCAAATAATAAAATTAGATTCTTTACCAAGTGATCTACCAAATACTATGATTTCATTGGTATTAATATCCGTTCTACTAAACAGGTAATCTATCCCCGCTCGAGCATCCATATAAAGCCCTTCCTCCGACGGAGTTCCCTGCGACAAGCCATATCCTCGATATTCTAACATTAAAATGTTACATTGAATATTATGATACAGTCCTACTATATTTTGCAATCTGAAACATAAATATATGCATAATATTACGATATATTTTGTTATTATATAAACATAATTCACTTTATATATAATTCATTCTTTGTTCTTTCTCAAACAATATAGAAACTTTACGGATACAATTAATAAAATATTTTTAATAATTTACAATATTTTAATTAGAGAAATTTGTAAAAATGCTTTTCAGTTAAACATTATTGTTATAATAATCTAATTTTTCTTTGTAATAAACAACAGCACACACTACAATTATAAATAAATTATAGATAATATATATATAGATATTAAGTATTTATTTATATATATATATATATATATATATATATATATACAAAAAAATAATAAATATACAGATGACACATATTGCCAGCATTGCCATGAAAAAATAATAATGTAGGTGCTTTCCTCATTCTGTCTTCTGGTTGAGAAACAAAAAACATATGCAGGATTGTACCATCTCCAGCTCTGGTATATATACTTTGATAAGGTAAACTAAATATTGAAGGAGCTGGTACATAGACTCTCGAATGGGCTGGCAGTTCCGGATGATAAAGAAGTTGGTCTTCTCTATGATAGAGTATTCCTGTAATAATAAAAAATATCAGTCTTTATAATCTTTAAATTAATATAAAATTTCTAAATTTATAATAATAATAATTTAATTTTCTATAACCTTGTTATAGAAAATGAAATCTTTTGTAATAAAAAAAATATGTATATGGATAAATATATATACGAACCAGTTGTGGCAAAACACAGTAAGACAAAAGCCAAAATGCCACCATATAACCAATATAAAAAAAAGCATAAGAGAATATATGCTCCACTAAAAGCCCAACACTTCATGGCCACATTCCCCAAAAGTCTAATTGGCCTGCTGCGAGCTAAACGTATTCTGAAGGACATTATTTATATGTTTCGTATAATTTAAAGAAGTTCTGCGTTATCTAGCTAATCGAATTGCTTCTAATAAACAATTAGTTTGTCTTGATTTAAAAACAGCCATGATGATCCATTAAATTATAATTGCTGTAGTAACTTTCTACATCTTCCTAAAACATGTTCAAAAAATTGATAAAAGTTTTAATGATTATTTTTATTTATTAGTTTTATTTTTCAACTTTATACAATATAACTTTTCATATTTTATTAATGCTTTGTCATTTAAATAAATTACTAATAAAAGCTAAAAGTTATATACTAATTAGAATCCAACCTATGATCCATCAAGATGAGATGACAGATCACATAAAGTTCGATAAAATTAATGAAATTTTTACAGTAAAAAAATTAATGTTTCTGGATTGAAAACGATTCATAAAATTTTAAACATTGTTCGAGTTACTTCACAATTATTGTTAAACGGCACATTGAGAATCAAAAAATAACAGATGTCATTTAATCTTTACGATTTACGTCAAAGCTAAGGATTGAGATTGAGACTACTTTCTCGAATGAAACGCGATCTGGAGTCACATAAACAAAACATGTCGAAACACATTGTACATACGAATCGGTAAATCACAGCATACCATTCACACGATCATGATTTTGTTTTTCAAGTTCACTCGTGTTTCGACAATCGTCGTCAGTTGTCGTCAGTATCGTCGGTATCGTCAATATAGTCGACATGTGGAGTGGGGTCGTGTGTCAAGTGCCATTGGCAGTCGACGTCGACTTCATACGACTCGTCAGCTGATTACTTGCTCCTATAACACTATATCGCGATTAGAAGTTCTGATTTAATTAAAATTTTTCGTGTTGTCTCTAAGGTACGTAGAACCGCTCGCGGCGCTTGCTATTTTATAATAATTTGACAAGTATAATTCATAATTATTTTCATCAATTATCCAACGTTATTACAATATAACGCGAGAATGATGTAGCACAGAGAGAGAGAGAGAGAGAGAGAGAGAGAGAGAGAGAG
>Ga0157364_1004638_pt1 | contig 13774 bp, 12 predicted proteins | sample AttsexASBM2_FD_111476 | JGI IMG/M metagenome (GOLD analysis project Ga0157364, IMG submission 111476) | Fungus gardens microbial communities from leaf cutter ant in Ribeirão Preto, State of São Paulo, Brazil - Atta sexdens ASBM2 | ecosystem: Host-associated > Fungi > Mycelium > Unclassified ... | reverse complement strand
TAAGGAAATGATGGCGCAAGCACCGACAAACCAGAATGCCAGCTGCCAACTTAGATGGTGACCAATCCATGATACCAGAGGGACACCAGCCAGTGTCGCAACAGTTAATCCGAGCATCATTCGGCCAATCGCTTTCCCCCGCTGATGCGCAGGCACCATTGAGGCCGCCACTAACGAGGCAACACCAAAAAATGCCCCATGCGGCAGGCCGGTTATAAAACGCATTAAAACAAAGGATAAATAGCCCGGTGCTAAAGCACTGGCGGCATTACCCAGTGCAAAAATTCCCATCAAGGCGAGGAGCAAGCGTTGACGTGAGACGCGTGCAAACAATACTGCGATTAAGGGTGCACCGACGACAACCCCCAACGCGTAGCTGCTGATCGCGTCTCCTGCCCGAGTAATAGTGCTGTGCAAACCCTGGGCGACGTCGGGCAATAATCCCATAATCACAAACTCGCCCGTGCCAATGGCGAAACCACCCAAGGCTAAAGCAAGTTGGGCTAATCCAAGATGTTCAGTTTTCGTTTGTGACACAACGACTCCATAAAATTTCTCAGTAAAAAGATCGGGGCAGATTTGCCACATAAAAAAAAGCAAGTCTCTATTATGGCATGCAGATCACAGTTCTGAAAATTTAGGAGGGAATTTTCTAATTTTTATTAACTATAAAAGTAATCCTGCCCTTGATGACGAACAAACCAGCCGGTTAACGCCATCCGTTCACTGTGGGTCGGTAACACCTCGTGGAGGATTTGTTCAGAAAGAAAACAGACCATACTACCGGCCACGGGCTCAATCACTTTTTTACCCTCGGGGAGATGTAAACAAAGTTGTCCGCCATTTTCCGGCTGCCAGTTCTGATTGATATAGAAAATTAAGGTCACTGCGCGGCGTTTATCCTGTGCAAAACAGTCGTAATGTGGTTTATAGAAGGCACCTTGCGGATAACGCGAAAAATGTCCTTCAAAACCATTGAGTCCCAGATAAAACTCGCGATTGAGTAGCTGCTGAATCTCATTAACCTGCGACAGGTAGTAGACCACAGCGGGGTCAGTTTCTCGCGCATCGATCCAGCTAATACTGTCTGAACGAATCGCTTCGTTAATGATATTCTTAATACCTTGACCAATACCGGCTTGCAAGAATGTGCGTTTATGACAGAGGTCGGCAAGCGCAGTCACCCACTCACCCGGAATAACATTTTGTTGGTAATACCAGCCCTGTTCACATAACTGCTCAATAAAATCGCTGCTGTTCAGCATACACTGCGGCATCCATAAGAGAAAGGATGCGCAGTATACCTTGAGTTTAGGCTAGGCTCTATGTTGTAGATTAAGATTCTTTACCGGCCACAAACTGGGTTAATGGCTGGGTTTGCGCAGCGACCGCTTCGCGGGGGTGCAACATAAAATGAGCGATCGCGGAGATACCGACACCAATAAACCAGCTGAAATTAGCCACTTCACGCAGGCTAGGAATAAAGGTAATGACTAAGCCGATGGCTACCGCTGGCACCAATGCTGCCACGGCACGGAGATTCACGCCACCTTGATACCAGTAACGGCCGTTCTTCGATGCATTGAACAAATCATCAACGTTAATTTTGCCGCGCTTAATTAAGTAAAAATCGCACAGTAAAATGCCAAATAGTGGACCGATGAAAGCCCCTAATACGTCCAGACTGTAATGGATTAATTCCGGTGATTGAAACAAGTTCCAGGGTGTCAGTAACACGGACCCTACCGCTGCAATCATGCCCCCCATACGAAAGCTGATTTTTTGCGGCGCACAGTTGGAAAAATCAAAGGCCGGGGACACAAAGTTAGCGACAATATTAATGCCTACCGTTGCGATAATCATCGTTAATAGCGCTAAGGCCATCACCACCCCGTTACCCATATGCGCGACAGTCTCAATAGGATCGGTAATCATCTGCCCAAACAGACTCTTAGTCCCAGAAACAATCACTACGGTGATGACGGAGAATAATAAGAAATTGAAGGGTAGACCCCAGCGATTACCGCGGCGCACTTCTTTCATTGATTTACCATAACGGGCAAAATCACCAAAATTGAGCAGAGGTCCAGAAAAATAAGACACTACCAAGGAGATTGCGGTAATCATCTGCCACGTCTGTTCAGACATACTTAGCGATTTGTCGGATAAGGTCAGCGAAATGCCCTTCCAGCCGGTTTGAGCCACAATCCATACTGCTAATGCCACCATTACGATATATACCGCAGGCCCGGCAATATCGATAAAGGTTTGAATAGTGCGCATTCCCCGCCAAAACACTAAGGCTTGTAGACACCACATCATGGCAAAACAGATCCACCCAAGGGCTGATAACCCCACGAAATGCGGTACCGTCAGCGATGTGAGACTAGGAAAGAACTTTAACAGCACTAACATTAGCGCATTCGAGGCCAACCAGGTTTGAATGCCATACCATGCAAAAGCAATTAATCCGCGGATCACGGCAGGAATATTGGCGCCAAACACACCAAATGCTTGACGGCAGACGACCGCATAAGGCACCCCTGTCATTTGGCTTGGACGAGCAATTAAGTTTGCGGCCGCTTGAACAATACAAATCCCGACCAACAAACAGAGCAGCACCTGCCATCCTGCCAACCCTAGGGCGAAGAAACTTGCCGCCACAACATAGCCACCCATGCTGTGAATATCCGACATCCAAAAGGAGAAAATATTGTACCAAGACCAATGTTGATCCTTGATAGGGGCTAGATCGTCATTCGTTAATCTTGGGCTATAACTTGCCGGATAACCGTGCTGTGTAGTGGGGTCTTGATGCGCCATCTTGCCATCCTCATAAATAAACACGAACTGATGGCGTAATAATTGCAAATAACATACCAATACTAATTTTACTGCAACAATAATTTCAGCTCCCCGGCGCGCAGCGGATTGCCGCCGATCTTAGTGTAACTGAGTGACTGAAATTGTCGCTTGCGCAACGCCATAAAGATTCATTACAGTGCAAAGACGCTTACTCTGCACAATCACTGTGCAATTGCCCGTTAAATTTGGAGACCTTATGCCCCGCCATCGTATTCAATTGATTAACCCTAATACCAGCCAAGCCATGACCGACACCATGGCCGCCACTGCAAGAAGTATTGCTGGAGAGCGAATTGATATCGACGCAGTCTGCCCTGCCGAGGGGGTGCCCTCCATTGAAGGACACTTTGATGAAGCGGTAGCAACACTGGGCATTTTGCAACAGATCCGTGCCGGTGAGGAACGAGGCGTAAAAGGGCATATTATTGCTTGTTTTGGCGATCCGGGACTGCTCGCCGCTCGCGAGCTGGCCAGTGGACCAGTCATCGGTATTGCTGAAGCCGCCATGCATGTTGCAAGCCTTGTCGCAACGCGCTTTTCCATTGTCACCACCCTACCGCGTACCGTAATCATTGCGCGCCACCTGTTGCACCGCTATGGTTTTCACGAACAGTGTGCGGCTGTCCATGCCATCGATTTACCCGTATTAAGCCTTGAAGACGGCAGTGGCACAGCACAACAAAAGGTGCGTGAATACTGCCTGCATGCGAAACAGCACGATAATGTCGGGGCTATCATTCTCGGCTGTGGTGGGATGGCCGATTTAGCTGCGCAACTCAGTCAAGAGCTGGAAATGCCTGTGATCGATGGCGTAGGGGCTGCGGTTACCTTACTCGAATCCTTACTCAATTTAGGGGTCACCACCAGTAAATGGGGAGACCTCGACTATCCGCGCAATAAAGGTATTACCGGGCCTTATGCTGCCTGTTTAACCGCCGCGCCACACGCTTAATTGTCAACTGCCGGTAGCAACGAGTTGTGCCGTTGCTGCCGCATACTGATGACAGGTCACCTCTAAACGATTATCCCAGCGATCATTAAAATACAATGACCAGGTCAATTGATGGTCAACAATACTGTAGCGGACGCCATGCTGATTAAGCGCCGTTATCAGTGCCTGCAAAGCTGTCGCTTGAATGGAAAAAGCAATGGTGTGACCGGGCGAATGCCCCTGCCGCTTAAATAGCGATAACGAGGCCGCCGCGCAATGAATCACATAAGGTCCACCTTGTTCAAACCATTGTGCAAAACGCGGGTCGGGCTGAAAACCTAATATTTGCTGATACCAGTCAGCGGCGCTATGGATATCATCGACATAAAGATGAACATGATCTAAAGCATCAATCATTATTGACTCCGCAAAGCCCTAGCCTGCCGTAATAAGATCAGGTTGACAATATTTTGCGCACTGACAGACAAAAATACACTGGCTATTTTCCCGCGGCCATCGAATAATCATTCCTCACTCTTTTCAGGAGCATTCGATGGATCTTGCCTCTCTTCCCACATTAATAGCCTTCAAAGGTTGGGCTGATCAGCAAACGCTCAGCGCCATCGCGAATATCAACGACCCGCAGTACGCTGAGCAGAAAAAAATTATGATTAGATTGATGAATCATATTTATGTTGTCGACATGATTTTCAGAGGAAATTTGCTCGGTATTGACCATGGTTACCGGGCATTAAATACCGTTGAAACCCCCACCCTTGCCACCCTATCCGAGGCGATGCATAACGCCAATACTTGGTACCAATCGCAAATTACCCAACATTGGGAGCCACAGCGGCAAGTGTCTTTTCGCTTTGTCGAAGGGGGTGAAGGCTTGATGAGCGCAGAGCAGATAATTCAGCATAGTCTGCATCACAGCAGTTACCACCGTGGTGCAGTGGGTTGGCTGATTGCGCAAGCAGGCGGTGAGGTGCCGAAGGACGTTCTTACCGTCTTTCTTCGTGACCATGCCAATGCGCCCGTATTGTCTTTATCCTAATAGCCCTTCTGGTCTCCGCCGGCGTATTCGCGCCGGTCGGTAACAGGCGTTACGATAAAAAAAATAAATCGCCACTAAAAAATCTCTAGATTTTGATCTACATCATACTTTTAATTTTCTAGCAAAGGCGTAAGATAACTTTTATGCCAACTCGTGGAAACGCCACCATGTTTTCAACCACCTAGTTCTCTTTTTAGCATTACCGCCTGCGGGCACTCTACCCCCATTTTCTAAATTTTTTTAGATACTATAACAATGCATAACTCACTTTTTTACCGGCTACGCTTTGCCTGTAAGACGACCTGTGCGCTGCTTCTCGCACTGGCATTAAGTTTTATTCTAGAACTGGATACCCCAAAATGGTCAATGATGACCGTGGCCATTATTGCCGCGTCGCCGGCTTTTGCCAGCGGTGGCGAGCCAATGAGCGGCGTACTCCGCTTTCGTGGCTTCTTGCGACTGATTGGTACGGCGGTCGGATGCGTTGGCGGGGTGTTACTGATGAGCTTGTTTAGCCGTGCGCCGATCCTCCTTTTGCTGGCTTGCTGTGCCTGGGCAGGCTTCTTTTCATGGCTATTCACCGTAGTAAAACAGGAAATTAGCTATGCATTTGGCTTAGCAGGATATTCGGTTTTTATTATTCTAGTGACCGCCTGGCAAACGCCGCATGATGTGGTACAAATTGCCCTCTATCGTTTTTTTGAGATCACCCTCGGTCTGCTCTGTTTAATTTTTTCCGATTTGCTGTTTCTGCCGCGCTCGGTAAAACATACCATTGACCAACGCATCGCCGAGCTTCCGCTAAATTGTTATCACCTATTAGCACGCTGCTTTACGAGTGACGATACCCAAGCCTTTGAACAGGCCTTTCGCGAACATCTTAGCCATGCCAAAGCCTTACAAGCCATGCGCCAAACACTGCGCATGGAGTCTTCCCACTATTCGGTCATGCTACACCGCCGTCTAAAAGGGATTAACGGCATCTTGTTTCACTTGCTCACCCTGAGTTATGAGGCACAACACTATTTCCAGCAGCGTCCCGATAAACGGAGCAGCCACTGGTATTTGCTATTTCAAGGTGAGATTGCCAATCTTGAGCAACTTAGCCAAAAATTGCACCAATTTACCTACCTGATCCACCAGCTCCCGGCCTCGCAAACGCCCTATGCCCTGAGTGCTTGGCTTAAGGCGATGAAGGAGCTGCGCATTCTATTACGTGGTCTGCATTCACATCAGCCACTCCACCAAGTAGAAAAGGAGATCATTGAGCGTTACGCCGTGACTCCGGCTTACAGTGCACAACGTAAACACGCATTGATCAATGGCATACGAACTTTCGTTACCACCGCCGTCGGGTGTTTATTATGGTTAGTGATGGATCCCAATGCGATCAGTGGCTTTCTCATTATTGCCAGTATCGTTACCACCCTGGCAATGCGTGCGGAAAGCCCGAAAGCACTCGGCCTCGATTTTATCTACGGCATGATCTATATCATGCCAATCAGCATGTTGTTCTACTTATTGATTCTGCCCGCCACCCAGCAAAGTTTCTTACTGCTGGTTATCGCATTAGGGGCGCTGGTCTTTATGCTGTGCCTTGCCGTACAGTACAAAATAGTGGGCAGTGGCGCTTCGTTGATGTTTATCTTCAACCTTATTCCGATCACCAATCCCGAAACCTTCAATTTTAGCCATACCCTAGATAGCGGTTTAGGGCAGATTCTCGGCGCGATTATTTCGCTGGTGATCATCTCAGTGATCCCTGACTTGCATAAAACCCATCTGGCCAATGCCCTGATCCGTAATATTTTGGTTACGGCGTTACAAACGCTCACTACCAATCCGCAACGCCGTAAGAAAAATCGCCTCAGTGGTCTGTACGACCAGCTACTCCAGCTCATTACCCTTGATGGCCGTCACCTGATGCGTTATCAACTCGCGATCAATTTAATTATTATCTATCGGCGTATTAACGCCATTACCATCCATAATTTTCCCGGCCTCGCCGAATTTCACCAACAGATCCGCGCCTGCGCCACCGATTTGTCTACCCGCAAACTCGCGGTACAACGGGAGCGCGCCTTTGACCAACTGCAAACGCTATTGCACCGTTATCGCCAAGAGATCAGTGGCTTACCCACGCCTGAAAAACTGACGGTAGTGGTCGAAGACTTGCAACAGTTGTTAGAACAGCATAAAGCGCCATTAATCGCGGGGTAAGTGCCGGCAATGCCAATGCGAAATGCACAATGAGGCACTGCGCTTTAGGCCAAGGCAGTACAACAAGGGTGCGGGGTATGTATTAAGGTACGAGGAAGTGACTACCGCTATTTTATCTGCTCGGGCCAAGTCAAATTATTGCTAGCTCGCCCCCTGCTGATTGACTACGCAGCGCACGGATATCTCGTAAGGGGGGGCGGCCAAATAACCGGTGATATTCTCGATTGAATTGCGAAACACTTTCGTAGCCAACGAATAACGCTGCGTGACTTGCATCGGCCGTCCCATTAATCATCATTTTTCGCGCTTCCATTAACCTTATTTTCTTCTGGTATTGCAGAGGGCTGACTCCCGTCACCGCTTTAAAGTGCTGACGAAATGTAGAAGTACTCATAAAGACTTCCGATGCCAAGTGATTAAGGTCGAAAGGTTTGTCGTAATGATATTTTATCCACTGAATTGCCTGAGACACCCTGCTAACAGTAGTATTTTTTTGTAATGTCTGACGAATTACATATCCAGGCTCACCGAGCAGTAAACGTAGCGCGATCTCTTTACTGTGCAATGGGTAAAGCAAGGATGAAAGTGTTGGCGATTGAAAAGAATCGGCCATGCGGTGAAAAGTATTAATAAGTGCCTCTTCGGCGGTCCAGACCGTGAGGGGCAGATAATTCCCCTCAGATAATCTAGCGCCATCAGAAAGTTCCTCTAGGCATTGCGCCATCAATGCCATATCCAGTCTTAGAAAAAGACTGATATAGGGCCGTTCTGTAGACGCCTCAGTCACAGAGGACATCACAGGGACATCTAGGGTGGTCAGTAACAGGCTCCCTGGGCCATATTCCATCTCCGTTTCACCATATAGCACCCTCTTTTTACCTCTGAGGATCAGCGCAATGCTGGGTTCATAGATACAAGGGGATAATGCCGTGGTTTCATCATGGCGAAAACGTTCAAGATCGGCGCCGAGGCTTATTCGATGGCTGTCATTACAGGTAAATTTTGTCGCAAGACTTTCTAAATACCGCGCACTTAATTCAGACATTTCACGCACCTTTGTACAATTTTACTCATTAAAACCATTCTAGAGCCGCATAATTCGCGATTAAAGATAAATTTTCGCTAACTGAAGAGTTAGTCAGAATAGGCAAAAATACCTTTGATTTAGGCAAGTTTTACTCACTATCTCCTGACACAATGTTCGCTAACAACCCTAGCGGCGAAGGGAGAACCGCCCTTCTACCCTACAAGTTTTCAAAGGAGATAAACCATGTTACGACATATCTTCATCGCTCCAGCGTTTCCTGAGTGTACCGAGACACAATTAGATCAGGTAATCGCTCGCCTGAAAACCATGCAGCATAGCGTGCCCTCGATCCAAGCGCTTAGCGTTACTAAACGTGAGGGGCTATCGGGCGAGGCACCTGGCATGATCCTGATAGCAGATTTTCAAACGGTCAATGACTGGCAGCAATACATGTCTGATGAAACTCATCAAGAAATCGGCCGAGAAATTGTCCGCTACATCGATGCGGCTAACGGCTTAGTCACTCAAGGTTATCTCTAACGCGAAACCTTTATCCCTTATGTCATCACTACTAAGCAGGAGTCTCTATGTTCAATCATAATAGCGTTTGGCTAATCACTGGGGCTAACAAAGGGCTGGGTGAAGCACTGACACGCCATCTACTGGCACAGGGTTATCAAGTCGCCGCAGCTGTGCGTCGTCCTGAAGAATTGGCAGATCTCTTCGGCCAGCATGACAATCTATACCCGGTGCAAATTGATCTTAATGACAGTGATGCAATTCAAGCTGCGGTCAGCTCGGTGATCAATAAGTTTGGGCATATCGATGTCTTAGCTAACGTGGCAGGATACGGTCTTCTGGGTTATTTCGAAGAAATTTCTGAGCAGCAAACGCGCACTCAATTTGAAACTAATTTCTTTGGTACAGTGAAGCTCACTCGAGAAGTTTTGCCTTATTTTCGTAAACAGGGAAGCGGTTATGTCGTTTCAGTCTCCTCGACTTCCGGTATTAAGGCGGTAGAAGGGAGTAGTATTTACGCGGCTTCAAAATTTGCATTAGAAGGCTGGATGGAAGGCTTAGCATTAGAAGTCGGTCGATTTGGCATCAAATGTCTGATTGTAGAACCAGGCGCCTTCAGGACGAATTTCTTCAAACAAGGATCCTCTTTCGCTTTTGCTGACTTAGAGCTCGACGATTATCAAGAGATCCGTAAAACTCTGCATGAACATTTCGTCAGTTGGGATGGTAAACAGGATGGTAATCCAGCTAAATTCGCTGAAAACCTCTTACGTGTCATGCAGTCAGATCATCCTCCTCTGCGGCTACTTATCAGTAAGTCAGCGGTGCCGGCGGTTGATGATTACTATAAAAAACGTTATGCCGAATTCGACGCATGGAAAGCAGTCTCTGAGGATACAGCGTTCGACGAATAATCTGCAAAAACGGCAGCCGCAGGATCGTGGCTGCTCGCTAACAGACCACATATAAAAGTTTTAACCACCCTCTCCCTTATTTCCCTAGCTCTGGTCGAATAATGAAATCATCCACTATCAGTACGCTTATGTCCTCCGGGATGATCCTGCTCTTTGCCATTGCCGGTGGTATTGCCGTCGGCAATTTATATTGGGCACAGCCCCTGCTTGCTAATATCGCCGTCGCACTTGATATCTCCCAAGGAGCTGCCGGCTTGCTGATCACCCTGACCCAATTGGGCTATGCCTGCGGCGTTTTTCTACTGGTGCCACTCGGCGATAGAGTCAACCGCCATCGACTGATTCCAATATTGATGGCGGCTTCTTCCCTTGCGCTTTTTGGTTGTGCCTGTGCACCGAATTATACTGTACTGGCTCTTAGCCTAACCGCAGTGGGTTTTCTGACCGTATCAGGACAGATCTTAATTCCTTTTGCTGGAGATTTAGCCACTAACCAACAACGCGGTCGGGTGGTCGGCACCATTTCTTCAGGTATGCTAACCGGAATATTACTCTCTCGAACTGTAAGCGGTATGTTGGGAGATGCGATGGGCTGGCGGACAATCTATTTCGTGGCAGCCGCTGCCACACTATTACTTGCGATTTTAATGGCAGTGCGCCTACCCGCTGAGCAAAGAACAAAAACCATGTCCTACCCTCGCCTGCTACTGTCTATTTTTGAGGTAGTGGCACGTTATCGCGCCGTACAAATCACGTTGATACTGGGTGCTTGCTGCTTTTCAGTCTTCACCATGTTTTGGACAAGCCTCACTTTTCTACTCAGCTCAGCGCCTTATTCTTACTCAACCACGCAGATTGGGCTAATGGGGTTCGTGGGCCTTGCCGGCGCTTTGGCAGCCCGACGGGCAGGTAAATTTCATGACAAAGGATGGTCTATGCAAGCAACAGGCGCAGGCTTACTACTGGGGATGCTCTCACTGGCGATCTCAGGGGTGGCATCTGGGTCAATTTACCTGCTACTGCTGGCAATATTACTGATTGATATTGCTATTCAGGGTATTAACGTCTTAAACAGCACAAGGTTACTGACTATTTTGCCGGAGGCACGTAGTCGGCTCAATTCCGCCTTTGTCGTATCTTGCTTTTTAGGTGGCGCATTAGGATCCATGCTAGCAGGCGTTCTATGGCAGCACGGAGGCTGGTACTGGGTGACTATCGGCGAATTAACCTTGCTGACTACGGCCTTTATTGTCTGGTTTGCTAACCGATCCGTACTATCGGTAAAAGCCTAGTCTGTGCTCTCTCTTCCCGGCCCTCTAAGTAGGAGGATGCCGGGAAGCGATTAATGGTGGCTGCCGCGATGGATCAACCGACTCAATAAGTTACGGTCACGTAACAGGGTCAACACCACACTCGCCAAACCATAGACTGCGAAGAGCACTAATAAGTGCAGAATATCGGGCAGGGCTTCGCGCAGCGAAAGCCCCATCTGGTTAACCCCGGCAATGGCTTTAATTGCCCAAGTAGAGGGAAATAAGCTGGAAATCAGCCTGACCGGTTCAGGCATCGCTTGCAAGGGCCAGATAGTTCCTGAAATATAAAAGACTGGGGTGGTGATAAAAGATAGGGTCAAATAAATCATTTCTATCCGGCGAATACACTCAGTCAATAAACGCCCCAGCCCCAATACTGCCAACAGGAAAGGAAAGGTTAACAGTAAAACCACAGGAATCGATGCCGCTTGTTTATAACCGAGAACCCAAGGCCATAAGGCAAATAGCACTATCGATAAAAATAACCAAATTGGAATCAAGGCTGACAGCGCCCCCAACACCACTGAAACCTTGGGGCGCCCTTCTGTACTCATCATTAAACAGACACGAACGCTAGCAATCAGTAATGAGTGTTGTAATAACATCACCAACAAGCCGGGGAAGATAATCGCCGCAAAGCTAATACCCGGGTTAAACAGCGGCAGTGTTAGCCCGGTCATCGGGGTTAATACAACCTGTGCTTCGGCCTGTGTAAACTGATTATTCATCATCAGTTTGATCTCATAGGTGGTGAGCATCTGTTGATAAGCCGCTAACACATTCTGCTGAATCTGGCCATTGGGTAAACGGTTAGTAGCATCCCCAAATACTGGGATCGAGACGCTTTTGCCAGACAGCATTTTCTTTTCGAAATCTACCGGAATTTCCACCACGGCAAATAACTTACGGTAACCCATATCACGCTGGGCCTGACCGAGCTGATCATAACTGATAATATTTAGCTTCGGACTGGCATTCAAATTACGGGTTAACAGATGGCTTGCCGAGCTATGGTCGAGATCCACCACGGCAACCGGCATTTCCCAAACCGTTCCTCTGGCATAAATCATGCTAATAATACACAGTGAGATTAAGAGCATTGCCCACATAGGTTTTTCGAGCATGCCAGCCAATACTTTTTTAAAGGTCGCCCAATAACTTTTCATACCATCGCCTCTTGATCACGAAGGCGTTTGGGTAAACGGCGGAACACCAATAACCCTACCACAATCGGATAGACAGCCAGTAACGCACAGACACCCATCACGGGTTTAGCAGGCACTTCGCGGATAAACAAATCAAACATCGCATAGAGCGCATGGGTCAGAGGCTCCATATTAGCGATAATCTGCGCCGGTAACGGCATGGAAAGTTCTGGCATGCCTAAGCCAGAAAAAGCTAAGGCAATAGTGACAAAAATGGCCATCAGGGTATAGGCGCTAATCGCGGTACGCGTAAAGGTGAACAGCATCAACCCTAGACTCTGTGCTGCCATAATGTAGAAAAAGGCAACGAAGAACATATAGTAAGGGTTACCCACAAAGCGCGCTGAGAACACCCAGACCAATAGCGCAATCTCCCCCATTAAGATAGTGGTGTAAATCAGGGTATAGGGTGCGAGTTTGCCTAATAATGACCAGCCAAAGCGGTCGGCGTAAATCAGCGGTTTACTGCGCGATAATAGGTAAATCATGCTGGTGACCACGAATAATTGTATCAGGTGGATGGTCGCCGCAAATTGCTGATAATAAATATAACTGCCACTGGCGTTAAACAGACTACGGTAAACTAAGGATACCGAAGGAAGCGTCGGCGGCGTTTTGCCTATTTTGGCCTCAACAGCGCTGCGATACTCACTATTAAGCGCCGTCACTAGCCCAGAAAAATCTTGGGTCGAATAGAGCCCGGCCCCGTAATACAAGGCGTTGTAGTAAAAAGCGACTTTAGGCTGTTTCGCTGCTAACAGATGTTTTTCAAAATCAGGGGGGATATAGAGTAGACCGTAGTCTTGCGCGGTACGTAACTTGTGTAACGCTTCGTTAAGTCCGCCTTGCCACTCGGTCAATGTAGCATGTGGGCTGGCATCTAATTTGCGCACTAGCTCACGAGAAAGCTGGCTATGGTCATTATCCACCACTGCCACAGGCAAGTTCATCAAGGTGCCCTCCGAAAAATTACTGCTTAATAACCAAAAAAGCAGTAGTGGGAAGCACCAAGTTAGCCAGTGAATAGCAGGATTACGGGCACTCTGCCGCACTTCTTTATTGAAAGCGCGGCGAAAAGCGCGTAACCCCTTGCTTAACGTTTCCATTGCCATAGCGCACTCATTCCCTGACGTAAGCCGACAACCGGTTTTGTTGGCCACAGGCGTACCTCAAAGGTCTTAAGGTCAAAATCGCCCGTTGCCCGTGTCGCGCTCTTGGTCGAGAAATCGCCCAACGGCGCAATATAGTGGACACGCGCTTCAATAATTTGATTATTCAAGGCTGGTACCCGTAGACGGATCACATCACCTTTACGTACATGGGCCAAGATATCTTCGCGTAAATTAAACACAAAATAGGCTTGTGGCAGTCGTACCAAGGTGACTAAAGGACTCGAAGCGCTAAGTAAATCACCGACCTCGGCTGGAATCGGGCCAACCTCGCCATCAACAGGCGCTTTAACCGTTAAATCATCGGTCTGCACTTTGATTTCGGCGAGTTGTTCTTCGGCTTGTTGCAATTGCGCGCTATACACATCACGCTGTTCCCAACGATCGCCATGTCGCGCTTCATCTAGATTAGCCTGCGCACTTTGCATGCTATGCAGCGCGGTGTCGCGAGAATTACGCGAATTATCTAATTCTTGGGCGGAGACATACCCTTTTGCTGCGACGCTTTGGTTACGGCGATAAGTGGCTTCGGCCGTTTGATAATCGGCTTTGGC
>Ga0157364_1004637_pt1 | contig 13774 bp, 9 predicted proteins | sample AttsexASBM2_FD_111476 | JGI IMG/M metagenome (GOLD analysis project Ga0157364, IMG submission 111476) | Fungus gardens microbial communities from leaf cutter ant in Ribeirão Preto, State of São Paulo, Brazil - Atta sexdens ASBM2 | ecosystem: Host-associated > Fungi > Mycelium > Unclassified ... | reverse complement strand
TCTTCATATTGAAGCAAAAAATTAAAACCTCCCGCAAATGACGAGAATTTGACTCGTAAACTGACATTTTCAATCGAGAATAACTTTATGATGCAGACACAAATCGACTAATGTTTCTATGGGATTATGTTGAGATGTCCAAGTTTATTGTATGACGTCTATGATCTATTTATTTCGACCACCATTTATCGCTAAAGCCATCTATAGGAAAACGGCGGAAGCAAAGTTGTATACTTAATATATATATATATATATATATATATATATATATATATACATACATATATATATATATATATATATATATATGTGTGTGTATTTATATACATATATATATAATAATTTACACACAAATACATCTATATATATGTATATTTAAAATGTATGATAGTAGTAGAAAATGATGTAAAATAAATTTTTATGTAACATAAAGTTATATAAAAATTTATATAAATAATAATTATATACTTAACGAATAACATAATTAATAGTGCTTTAAGTGTGTATATATCTGACATATTTGTCTTTCATTACAAAGAAGGTTAACAATTTACTTAAATTTAATTATCATTTGGTAATCGATTCAGGGGTAATGATTCATTTAACGTATGTGTTTTTATTTGTGATTTTGTTAAGTTTTATATCTTGAACTTAAACTTATATTTTATTTTTGTTGGATAGACTAAAAATATATTTTATACGGTTATATATTCTCTTAAGGAGACCCTAAAAACGAAGTCGTAGTGTAAGTTGGACTTATACACAAATACCATAATTTACATATTACTGACGCATCTCTATGTACAGAATAATATGTAGTACATCAATATCTTATGCACATATAAACATAATTTTCGTATAAAAATAATTTCAATTATAAATCCAATTTTAAGAACTTCACATTGTATTTTCGTGGCAATTGGTAGTCTGCAGACCACTATTTTATAAGTACAAATGGTATAGCTTTTATATGAAGCAAATGTTGGCTCGAAATGTAGCAGCTTTAGAGCGTCATACTAAAATAAGAAATTGTAAAAAATAGCACAATTTTTTATGTTCTCGACGTAAACTCTACCTCACAGACACATATTAATACATATAGATTAATTGTGATAAAAAATTCTCTAAAATTTATAAAAAAGAATCTATAAAAAAGAAAAAAGTAATTGTCATACGAGAATTATATAGATTTAGTTAGTAATACTAATGTTCTTGGAACCCTTAAGGGGGAGGGGGGGCGGATCTTATATGCTCTTTTGTTCATCGGTTGATCGTAATAATTTTCGTAGAAGAATATCGCGTACAATATAATAACTTTTATCGTATTTAAGAAGCCTCCAAAATTAAAGTTTTTTGAAGTTAGAATCTCATTAAGAAATAGATTTGTATAACGTATAGTATTAATTATTCTTTTTTTAGAAGATCATAGGTTATTTCGCACTCACGGGGTGCGTTTAAGGAGACACTATTCGCGCTATGAACGCAAACGTTACCAATGCTGTTCTTGGAGCCAATAGCGCGTTAGCAAGCTCCATGAACGATCCTAGCATAGGTAGCGTTGATAGCGTTTAACCAGAGATATATTCGTCGAGATTAAGTTAATGTAGGAGATTCTGTTTTCAATCACCAACCAAACTTTTCCCTATAATTAAAATTTTTAAGATTTTGTAAAGTATTTGTAACGTAATTTTTTTATTTTCTCGTAGTGAATAACAGAACGCAATCTCAATTGCACTTTCTAACTTGCCGCTAGGCCGAAATGAACAATATAGAAACTAGATCAAAAAATTAATAGTTACGCCAAGTAAATTAACCAGATAAAAGGAAGAATCCTTGAGCATCGATTTCAGAAGAAGAAATCTACATCTAATAAGGATCTTAAGCATCTGCCGCGGAATACCCTGCCGCGCTATACCGCAATAGTAACTTTTTTTCGTATACGGAAATTAAAAATTGCCAGTAACAAGATACCCCTGACTTTCACATTTATAATGAAATCAAACACAAGTTGCTCCGCAGAAACTTTGAAAAGTTAAAAATGATACACAAGTAAGAATTACGTTCACTCCAGCCTAGTGGCAAGTCAACAGAGATTAAAATTGAGATTGCTTTATGATAAAATTTGAAATTTATACATTACGTACGTACGTTTACTCTACGAAATTCTAAGAGAGAAAAGTTTGATACCACTCGCGAACAGAATCCCTTCAAACATTAATCTAACTTTGACGAATGTTAAACACTGCCAACGGGTCATTCACGGATTTGTAAACGCTACCAATACACTACCTCGGAAGGAATAGCGTTAATAGCGCGATAATTATGACATAACATGCTTCCATTAGTGACGTCATGATCATGTTTGTTAGCTATCTGCAGTTCCGCTATCTGCAGCTCCGCAAATAGTTTGTAGCGCTAAATAGCGCGAATAGCATTTCCCCGAACGCACTCATGATCAGAAGAGTAGAAATTACGAAAACTATTTGATGATTGACCAGGTATTATGTTCTTCCATTTCGGGAAGTTCTTCTCTAGTTGGAAGTTCTTTTCTAGCGGAAAGTTCTTCTCTACCGGGAACTTCTTCTGTACCGCATAACTCTAACTCTTCGGCAGGAAGTTCTTTTTCTATATTTTCTATATTTTCAAGAGGACTATCCATAATATGTTCTGTTGGTTCTGAAGTCTTCGTTGCGGATCTGTATTTATATATATTGATAAAAAATTAAAGTTATAAAATATAATATATTATATAATATATTATTTAATGTTATAATTATATTGCAATATTACTTGATAATTATATGAAAAGTCTCATCTCTTCAATCTAAATAGGAAAAAAAGGTTAAAATAGGAAAAATCTGTAGTAATTTATGAATTGTTAAATTAAATTCATATTTACGACTTTATACATAAAACTATAAAATTGTCTCAAATTTATTGTTAGGATATATGATATTATGCTATATGCAAAATAAAAGGTACAATGGTACATGAATTTTTTTGGGAAATTTATCTTATATTATAGTTATGGAACAACTTTGTTTTCGAAAAGTTTTATGTTATCTCTCTCATTCATTAATAAAACTACTAATAAAATATAAAATAAATTTCATTAATTTTACTGAAATGTATGATAAATCTTTGAAACATTGCATTGTATCATGTATTTAAAACAATGTATTGTATCACAATTACCATATTTTTAAGATAAATTTTAAGATTAAATTCGTTCTTTGTAGGCAACGATTTAATCACAAAATATGTGTATTCATAAATATAAATTTCATTTCCTAAAGAAATAAGAAAAGAAAAACAAGTTAAATATAAATATATATGTCTATAAATATATATATTTATTCCTTAAAAATTAAAACGATATCTGGATTAATAGCATAAAATAATAAAAGTAAGTTTAACGAAAGCAATTTACTAAAGCAAGTGCATTACACATTGCAATAAACGACAATTAAACAACATGTAATTGTATTATTTATAAATATACACTAAATGAGAGAAAACAAATTTAATCACAGATTAATATTTAGCAGTGACATATCTTTTTTCTCAGTTAATGCAAATACTGATGATGAAAAATGTTTGTAAATTGTATAATTATAAACGATGTATCTGTTTTTATATTATTTATATACAATGTATTTGTTCTTTTGTTATTTATTTGTTCTTCATGCAATTAACATAAATTTCTTTAGTTATTATTTATGCAAACAAGAGTTAAAAATAAACTTGTCTTTGTACATTTAACATTTCCGACATTTTTTTAAATTAATCACTATTTTTTGCATATAATCGGTGTAACAAATACAAACAATGGTTTTTTTTAACACCTGACTTGTGCTATACGAAATATCAGCGAAAGTATGGCTACGGCTGTAATGACATTTTATACATATAATATCGTATAAAATAGTATAACATGTAAAATAATATAACAAAATTAGAGTAATAATTTGCGATTCATTTTTTGCGATTGTTACTATACAGATATTAATAAAACACTTAATAAATAAATGTTATACACAACATCATGTAAATTATATTTGAAAAGGAAAAGAAATATAAATTGATTTGTAAGATCTATTAACATGTATTTAAATCAATTTAAAGTGAATAATTCGTTAGGAACACCTGATCTATCCGTATTATCGATCAAATTAGAAACTATTGGTATGGAAGCTTCCTGTACGCATCCTTTATGGTCTTTTATCGCCGCTTGCACTGCTACTTGCATCATCCATATCAATATCTAGCTTTGGATTGAAAATTGTATATCTATAAAGAGTGATAAGAAGAGTAAGAAATGCGATAATATCGGATACAATTGTGCACAGAACTCCATGATAAAGCTTATATTATTTCTCTTAATTGTTGAAAATATATTTATTGTATACTTACTCGTTCCTATGTATAGCAAGGTGTTTCGATAAAGTTATGATGTATATAGAATTTATTATTTTATCACATATATTGCACTTTGCCTTTTCACATGTAATTGGAGTATAATAATCCCATTCCCAATAAATGTTATAATCTCTCTTTTGTTCTTCTGTTAATACTTCTGAATGTTTATTTCTCAAGTGAACGAATAAATACATAAAGCTGCGTTTATAAGGTATTATTAACAAACAATGTCTGCAAATTGCCTTATGTATCGTTTCTTGTATGTAATGTTTACGCAGATATTCACGTACTGGGATCTTGTTGTCTTCTAATTGCTGATCCGCCATTATAACCGAGCGTTTTGTATCACAGAATTAAAGTTTAATTGGACTTAATCACTGAAAGTATAGAAATGATATGAGAAACAGAAATTATTTACAGAAGGTCAAAAACAGAGGTATCATTCTTTGATGGAATATAAATATTGATATATATATAGTTTGAATATGTCTCATCAATGCTGCAGTGTTTTTGTTACGTCTCGATTTTCAAGGAATAGTCGCGGGGCGAGAGACGTGGAGCGTCGGACTCCGCGTTGCGCGAATATTTCTGTTACACGCACGTGAGATAAGAAAGAATATGAAAATCAGGGCCAAGTGGTAAACCGAGATTTCTTTGGTAGAGAATCGCCTTTGTGCGACAGGGAATACTCGCCGAAAAATAAGAGGAAATGAAAATAAAAACATTGGACAAGTTCAAGACGGCAAAGCGGCTAAGCATGTTTACCGAGCGATTGTATATGATTGGTTGGATCTGTATAAGTAATAATCAATTATGTTCATTTATTCGGTGAGCAGACTAGCCGGTTGTCAATGCGCCCAATGACTGTGTTCAGCAGACCTTTTATTTTGCAATTGTTCGAAGTTTTCTTTGCGTTGGTTGGATTATATTTTTAGATCTAAAAGAATGATCCTATTTCAGTAAACAAACATAAAATTCAATACATATTCCATACAGCACAGAAAGATTGCAGAAACATTGCAGAATAATTTCACTGAAACATTGCAATTTTGCATGGTAGTTGCGAAACATTGCTGAATCACAGTCACAAAACAGTGCTGCAAGATTCCAATAGTGTTAAGATGTCCGCTTTTTGTTATATTGTAACGAAACATTCCAGCAATATTGCAATATAATGTATTTGAATAAATTTCTTACGAAGACTCTAAAATGAAAATTATTTTCTGTACATATCTGTATATATATCTCACTAACTTTTATTTTTGTACAAATCACATTTCTAGTGATATGTGCTTTCTATAAAGCAATTTTTTTATGATAAAACTATTCCAATAAATGTAGTATTAATTTTGAAGGATAAATTTATTCGTAAGGATAAAGCATGTATGTATGTACCTCGAACAAATTACAAATATTATTCACATTATAATAATACAGTCGCTTGATAAGTTAATCATAGTGTTAAGTTAATCGCAGTGATTCTTTTTAATTCAAAGCCACTCCGAATCAATTAAAATCAATTAAGAAATGACAGAAATTTATCAATAAAGTCGGGCGATGGTTTATTCTTGCGTTGGTTTATTCAGGCATACAAATATAGCATCGATCACATAATTAATATTTCGTTAATATTAATAAATCATTTTTAGCAACTTAATTGCTCATCATTTTATCCGATAATGATGATTGATTGTATCCAAATTCGATATTATTAGAGATTATACAAAATCTTTTGATTTCATATTTAAAATAAATATAAAACTTAGCTAATGAAATGGCCATCAAATAATAGATTTTAATAAATTTTTTATTTAACTATAATAATGGATTAATTGTTATATTTATTATTATATATCATAAAAACAGCTTAACTAAAAGACTATACTACATAAATAATAGAAGATATTATATATATAATAAATATTAGAAAAAAATTATATTTTTATATTATTATTATTGTAACAATTAAAGAATTACAGTTTTGCAACGTTTCTGGAATATTACAGGTATATTGTTAATTTACATCTCTGCAATGTTACATTGCAATCTGCAATATTACAACATTGCAGCAATATTGCTTCAATCTTCTGCTATATTAAACTAAAGTAAGTTTAAACTGAAGTAAACACTGTATCGCAAATGCTGTTAATATTGTACTTCTAATTACAGCGTGCGCGCGCGCGCGCGTGCACACACACACACACACACACACACACACACACACACACACACACACACACACACACACACACACACACACACGTCGACAAAATTAACGCAACACTTGTTCCACCTTACAAAAATAGGCAAATTTCGAGATAGAATAACTTCATAAAAAATACTTCGTATTTTTACTTCGTAAAAAATCATTGTATCGAGATTTTTAAAAGAGCATTTTAAAGCTTGAAATCTCTAGTTTTCGGACCGATACTTCAGAAAACGGTAGGGAAGACCGGGAATAGTATCATTTTTCAGTTTCGAATTTTTACAGACGAAATTAAAACTTATCGAAAAAATGAATTCTACACCAGTTACTACATACATTTGACTATAATCTAATCTATCTAATCTAATAATATTTTAATAATAAGAGAAAACTGATAATTAATATGAAAAAAAATGCATTTTTTAAATGTATTCTGATTAAATTAGTCCCAGGATCGGGATAAGATGACTAATGGTAATGAGGTAATTTGATTAATATTAAAATGAAAGTTAATGTATATTTAATCTTTACATATCAACAAAGCTTTCATAAAAATGTATTTTAAACATAAATGTGTTTATAAAACTTTTATAAATGTGCATTTTAAACACAAACATATTTATAAAATAAAAAAGTATAACTTTGTACCTTGTTATTAGATAAATAATAATTTATCTAATCCGAATCATTATCCGAATTACAGTTATAATAAACATAATAGGCCCTTTATTTAGAATGTGTCTATACATGTTCAAAATTATCCTTTTAATTATTCTTAAAGTTTTCACATTATTACTACTATTTCTATTACACTTAAAAATAATTTTACAAAAGAAAGAAAAATGAACATATATGGACATATTTCATATACAATCATATATGTTTATGAATATTTATATGTTTATGTATAAATGATCATAAACATATATAATTTATTATATTATGTATGTTTATACATATTTATATATATTCATTCAAAAATTCTTATACACGTAATTTAACTATTATTGCATATTTTTATTATTAAAATTCATTAAAAAATATATAAAAATTATTGCATTTAAAATAAAAAAGAATACTCTCGAAATTCTTTTGAGTGAAATTGCAAAGAGAGTGAAAATATAGCTATGTATGGAACAGAGTGAGATCGTCCTGATAAAAAATTTGATAGAGAAACTATTGAGAACTATAGAATTTTTATTAATTTATATCGTTTTTCAGTAGTTTGTATCATATTGTTGAGCTTGCGAGAGCATCACAATTGATCGGATATAAATCCTATCATTTATCGGATTTTATAAGATTTGTATAAGATTCCTAAAATCTGATTCAAATTAGTGAATTTACAAACCATATTCAAAACAATTTTTCGTTCTCTACTCGACGTCTTTACCAGAGCGTAGCGAATGGTAGATTTTCTCATCTAATAAACTTTAACGATTAATATTTCGATTCGCAAGGCAGAACAATGCTTCTTTTTACTAATTTGTTTGTTTCGAGCAAAAACACGTCAAATAAGTCTAGTTTTATCGAGATTGGACGTGAGGGAACCAAACTTATAACATTTACAATACCACTGAAAATCTCTTTAGAGGAATGAAATATTGCCATTCTTTTTCAAGAAACATCATTTCACTCTTTTTCAAAATTGACTGTATTTTCATTCTTTTATAGTGAGATTTCATTCCAAGAACTTTAAGAATAGATACTATCAGAATCGTCACTAAATTAGTCATATAACTCTGTGTTGTGGTTAGCTTACTAGTCCCATCCGTTCATTTTTTAAAAACATTAACATTATTTAACAAAGACAGATAAATAAAAAAAATCTGTTGGACTTTATTATATAAATAATTTTATTATATAAATAATTTTATTATAAATAAGAACTATATTTACTATCTAAATGAAAATCAAATATCTCAGATAATTATATACGATTGTGGAACAAAAATTTTAAAAATAAAAATATTCACTTATGTGTACGATTTTTTTAAATTATAGCATAATTTCTAATAACGACGCCTCGAGATCTCACAGCAGATGAGCGACAGTCGCCGCTGTGTTCTGACACGTTTACGCATGTCTCGCGCGATTTGTTTATAACGTAGCCTCGATTATTCTACTTACCCCTATAGTTTACTGATCCCGATCTCCCCTATTATGATATTTCATACAGTTATATAAACATAAATGAAGATGCATCAGATTTCAAAATTTGCGAAATTCCACAGAATGAATTAAAAATTGTGCATAAATGCGATTTATAGCTTAAAAATTTTAAGATTTGATTCATCTTTTATGTTTGTGTAATTTCATGAAATATCGGCAAGATATTTTTTAAATTATCGTTTTTTAAATTACTGATTCAAAAAGTACAGATTCTAAGTTTTAAAATACTTTTTTACTCATCTCAATATGATAATTTTTGACGAATTATATTTTATCTTGATATTTATCTGCTGCTTCTCAATAAAATTAAAGTCATTTAAAATCAGCGTTAGGAAGAATTAAATTTCACATATCTCCGCGAAGAATGATCGCGATGCGATACTCGTGGACAACTTTTTCTTCTAAATTCAGTATAACTCAGAAACAAATTATATAAGAAACTTTATCAAAAAGAAATTACGAATTTCAAATTTTAACTCTCCTTAATTTTGTGTAAGTGCGTGTACAATGTATGTGTATCCTGTCACGTTCACGTCGTTGATCCTGGATAATATCGAGAGCAGGATACATTATTAGGATTAGGAATTATTAAAAAAAAAAGAAAATTAGAACAGCTACTTTTGCCATATAGAAAAGATACGTATGAGGAAATATATTTGTCCCCTCCTCCCTTCCTCTCTTCTTCCTTCATCTAGCCTCGGAACTCTATACACTGAAAAATTATTTCGGTATCCCTGTTCTCTCCATCTTTTTGATGATCTTCCTACGTTTAGTATTTGATTTTTCTGTTTTAACTATACATTTGGCTTTCAGGTTCTATACGGTACTATGATCTACTATGATCTCTCCATTCATGACGTTTTGCTCTTACCATCTCCTACTATATTTTGCATCATTCTCTAATAGATTGCGTTTTTTACTTGACTTACGTAAGTTGATTCCTCGTTGTACATAGTGTTTTCATCTCAGTTAGACCTTAGAATTTTTTTTGTTTTTATAATATCCGTATTATTTCTACCACATATATAAGTATTAGTCTTACACGTATCTTACAGATCCGCACTTTACTCTCGATGATCATATGCTTATTTCTCTATACGATATTTCTCAGATAACCGAGGTCAGATTCGACTTATTTGAATCCCTTAGGCTCAGTTCCATAATTCACGATTAACTCTTAATCGAGATTCAACTAGTTTCTCATCTCTTTCTAATTCTAGAATTGAAAAAAGATAATGAATAAATTGAATCTCAGTTAAGAGTTAATCGTGAATTGTGAAACTGGGCCTTAATTGACAAATGGCATGAGTCCAAAATTAGGAAAAATGCGTTTATTATAGAAGTAGACAGTAATAAGAATATTTGTTTTATCTATCAATTTAATTTTATTTTATTTTATCAGCAATATAAGTATATATTTATACATAATATATTTATACATAATAATACAGGCCGATAAAATAATACAGGCCGAACAAAATTTAGGGAGAGGGAGGAGGGGGAGATCTTGTGCTCCGAACTTTGAAAGATGTTTTTGTAGAATTTTGATGCGCTGAAAGCAACTACGTTATCCATTTTTTTCCATTACCCTTCATTTTTTAAATAATTGCAAAAACATTTTTTTCCGGAAGTAACTTTTTTATTAATTCTTCCGACTAAACAAAAAATAATATCGAAGTCTGTTTTGCGGCATTTAACTTAGAAATGTTCCAACAATACTAAAAATATTAATATTTTTTCAATGCTTTTAAAAATATTTTATGCAAACCGCAAACAAAAAACTTTGGAAAAAATAAAAAACGATAAAAGAATTGACAAATTTTGAAATATAAAATCAAATAATTAAAAAAAAAATCGTAAAAAATATTTGACAATTTATAGCTGTATGTTTCTAATTTAAATTCTTTTTTGAAAAACTAATTTCCGATCACTTGTTCAGAAGTTATTAAATTTATGTTTATTTCCACCAATGTAGATCAACTTTAATCTCGTTTCAACTTACTCTTGGTCTTTTTCTAATCTTTAGAAAAAGACGAAGAATAAATTAAAGACCGAAATTAAAGTTAATTTACATTGGTGGAAACGGGCATTTAAGTGCCAAAGCAGCCCGTGCGTTACCTACAGTTTATGGTATAGTGTGCGATCCTGTCGAGTCTAACACACTAGCCACCAAATACAGAAACATGTTGCATAGTTTTTTGGTAATTGATTTCAAATCTGAAGTAAAAAATGTGCAATTCAAAATGAAAGATCCAATATGGAAGAATTTTAAAAAATCTGTATATGAAAATCGATATCTGATAATAATAATTAGAGATTTACAAGTAGGGACGACTTTACAAGAAGGACGAATTAAAAATTTATCGAAAGTTTTTTAAAATACAAACTTCACCTTTGTAAGAATGAAAACAAATTTTAAATATGACCATTTTTAGTAGCAGTATTATATTTACTCGAAGTTATATATAAAATTTTGATATAAATTTATGTTACAATAATTTTGTTGACATATATTAACTTTAAGGACAAATTATTCAGATTGATAAAAAGTTATTTATTTTCTTGTTTGATAATATTTCATCTAATTTAAATTCATAATAAAAATAAAAGAAACTGGATCTAATTTAAGAATTAATAGATACTTCATATTCAAGCAAAGGACAAGAAAGTGCGTTACTAGGAGAGAAGACTTGAAAGAATCTGTGGGGAAGGGGTGATGTCATAGGATAAACATCCACTGCGACGATATCGGCTGCGTTCCTTTTTTACTGAATAGTTACTTTTTTGCTGAATACAGTCATTTACTTGTTACAGTTCTCTCTCTATTTCGTGACATTTTTTTTCCTACTCAGAGCGGTAATAATAGAGTAACGTTCTTTCTCTCTCTCTCTTTCTCTAAAAACAAATACAATTTTCATAAATTTCATCAATTTTTTTTTATAATTAATTTCATTGATTTTATTTTATTGCTTTTATAATCAAGGAAATATGTTTGATATAATCTTGGTAAGTAATGAGTTAATACAATAATAATAATAATATTATATATATTGTCTGCTGCGATATGGGAATAGAATTAGATGGAGAAAAAGGATAGTAAGTAAAGGAAAAATAATTTTTAAAATTGAATAATATATTTTTTAATATACATTTATTTTTTATGTATTTTTTATGTGTGTTATTTACAATATTGTCTAAAGCATATATTAACAATTCGCACTCGATAACCGAAGTTTTGTCATGAATTTCATGCAAGATTCTGGCTGCATTGCATTTATCAGTGATAGAATTTTGACGTAAAATAGTTACAAATTTGTTAAATTTCTTATTGGCATCGTATATATTTGACCCGATATACACGTGTTCAATACAATGTTCAAGTTTGAAACATGAAGGCTACAGTTAGTGGCTTCACAAACAAGTATCGCGTGATTTCAATTTTACAATATTTACATCACATATTTCAAGTTCTAGATCTCCAATTAATAGAGATGAAGTTACAGTTGACTGCAGAATGCTCAATGTCCACACGTCTCTCAATGAATATCTTCCACGTTGCACGAGATAGGATTAGTCGATTACCTTGATTGTCGCCAATAAATAATTCCACAAAGGACACAGATCCCACATTAATTCCAATATCCAAATATTTATATGCTGTGAGTGTTAAGGCAAATTTCCTTCCCAAGATATGAGACGTATAATGAAGTTTTGAAGATGAATTGTTAAAAGATATACTACAGAAAAAAGAATACAGATGAGAGAGAAAAGTGCATAAAAAAATGATCATGCAATTGAACTTATTCTTTCTTCCACGCTTTATTTTGTTGAAACGGAACATAAGAGTTCATATTCTTATGCATTTTCAGAAATTATCTCATTAAACCCGACAGAGCAACTAATGTAATAAATGTATTGTACATACATTACTAGAGCAGTGACGCGAATTCTAGATTCCGGGCAGCACACAATCAATGCTACCATTCGGCAGCCTGGCGCAACCGGTGACAACATAAACAAGAGCCCGTGTACTGTGTGACTTGGTTAATTAGAAGCATGCTGACTATATCGCTCTGTCCTTTTTGCACTACATTCTTATTGCTTGCGTTGCAAACGAGAGAGAACCTTGCTGTTTCATTCAAGCAAGCATCGAGCCGGTCGAGCGATCGAAATATGTTTTCTCGGCCTCTCGGCGTATATCAAGAGATATGGGAGCATGGGGACATTCTACATAATATATAAGTTTTAATAAATAATAACCATACCTCTTCCATTAATCCAAAACACTATAAATAGTGTTATTATAAAACGCGACGACGTTGACGAGAGATTAATTGTTTATGATTTTCCATTCGTGTTATGTACCGCGGTCATAAATTCGATCCGCAAGAAATTGGCGTGGTCGAGCGCGTAAGGTGTGAGATCGGAAATAAATACTCTAATTAGTAAACATATATATTAGATCAAATATATTTTTATATAATTTTTGAAATTATTCGTATGTGTAATTTTCAAGCAATAGCTGTAGGAAAAAAATCGATTCGCTTTTCAATAAATAAAGAATTATTTTAAAATTATACAACATATGAGTTATATTGGTATCATCTCTATTTATATTATTAATAATCTCGTTTTCGAAATTTTATTCATTAACAGAATTTTAAATGCAGATGTGATAATTAAAAAGAAACATTTTAAACAAAATATTGATTGACACGAAGCGTATTTATATAAACATGTTATAATCATTAAACATGTTTTATGTATTTATTTATGAATCTTTCATCGATTAAGTCGAATACATATCGAATCATTATTTTTCCTACAATTTTTTATTTTAAAGTACACGAATAACGTACATTTATTCCCTATTGCTACTTATGTACATGTATTGCTACCTATGTATTTTTTATGTTAAGAATTTTAAAGCATTTATTGTTTATTTATATTTAATTGAATTGTTATTAAAATTTTTTA
>Ga0157364_1004636_pt1 | contig 13775 bp, 5 predicted proteins | sample AttsexASBM2_FD_111476 | JGI IMG/M metagenome (GOLD analysis project Ga0157364, IMG submission 111476) | Fungus gardens microbial communities from leaf cutter ant in Ribeirão Preto, State of São Paulo, Brazil - Atta sexdens ASBM2 | ecosystem: Host-associated > Fungi > Mycelium > Unclassified ... | reverse complement strand
CCGAAAGATGGGAGAAAGTAGGTGGCCAGCGATGGACAATACTTTGAATCATAAATGTATAACCAGTTTTTTACAATAAAGCCTCGAATTTCGGAAAAAAAACGGCGGAAGCAAAGTTGTACACCTAATATAAAAACCAAATATATTAAAGAATTACTAAATGCTACCTGATTAGTTTTCTCTGCTGAATGCAGCCTATGTTAAATATGCGCTCACATCATAAAGGCACCATACACACTAGTATACAGAATGTCCTATTTTAAATAATGCATTAAGATTTCTCGAAAACTATGATAGATACGAAAATATTTTTCAAAAAATAGTTGTAAATAGTTGTGGTTTAGAAGTACATAAGAAGGTACTATTGATTTGATTTTCGTCAAGGTCAAAGCAAGGGCACTTTGAATTTTTTTAAGTGGAACCCTTCATTTTTCATTACATTTCATTTTTGTAACTTACCTCGAGAGGTTACTTTTTAAAATACTATAATAAATTCATGATATGGAGACACGGCTGAACTCCGTAAATTCCTTATTTTCCTCAATAATCAACATCCAAATATCCACTTCATTATAGACATAGAGGAAAGCGAAAAACTTCTTTTCTTATGTTCCTGTTTTTAAAAAAGAATGGTACCTTAGGTCATCAAGTGTAAACCAATATACAGATAGATATCTACATACCGAGTCGCACCACTACCCAGCACAAAAACAATCTGCAATCTACTCACTTGTACATAGAGCTTTCACTATCACTGACAAAGAACATCTACAGACAGAATTCAATCATCTAAAATTAGCCTTACAGAAAAACGACAAAAAAGACATAATCAAAACAATCAATAAACATTCAACAATAGTCTCTGACACAATTAGACGAAAGGATCCTATCCATTCTCCCATATGGAATAATCTCCCAAAGGAATAATAAATCGGATTGGCAAAATATTAAACAAACACAATATCCGAACTATCTTTAAACCACCCGAAAAGATAGGACAAATCTTAAAAAATTCTAAAGATCAAAAATCTCAGCTCCTCAGGAGTATACAAAATATCTTGTCCTTGCAGGCAAGAATAGAATTGGAGAAACCAAGAGGAGAATCAACCTACGGATAAAAGAACATCAACGTGATGTCAGGCTAAAACACGTCACGCAATCAGCATTATCAGAACACAATATCGGAAACAGGACATCAAATACTATTTGACAAAATGACCACAATAGCCAACATTACATCATATTTTCCTAGAAAATATAGAGAAGCCATAGAGATACAAAAATATTCTATCAATCTAAATAGAGATAATGGCTACAACATAAATAAAATATGAAAAACTATTTTCCCGGTTGAAGATCGACCAATTTCTCTCATTTCTCCCCTCTCCATTCACAATTCTCTTCTTTCTCCTTATCATTTCAACAAATAGCATAATATAAAAGGAGGATGCAAGATTCACGAAACGTTGGCATTCTAAGAATGGATCTGGAGAAAATCTACGAAATGTATGATCTTTACCATATACTATAATAAATTATTTTTTTATTAAGTAATATTTTTCGAATATTTTTCGAATTACAAGGTTTGAAAGTTACTGTCAGCATTAACCATGGTGTTTGACCGATGACTAAAAAATCATTTCGGCACGCATTCTGGAGACTACATACATACGTAGTATATAAATTCATACAAGAATCATATAAATATTTAAGATTCAGCTAGGCTGTTTAAGATTTTGATTTTTATAGTTTGTGTTATCATATATACGGGTCTTATAATATGTTATATTGTTTATTTATGTCTCCTAAAGAGACGTTATTCCTTCATATGCCAATTATTGTGAAGAATATTATTGTGAAGAATTACTAAGGTCTCGGTAGTTTGAAGGCTTAGAATGCTCGCACGGAATGCAAGAAATCCGGACTTCCGACCGAGGTAATATTTTTCGCAATAAGAATTAATTATTTACAGATTTTATGTTATTCAACATTATTAAGATTGTTTCGAAGATCCGAATAAGCATAAAAAATTTGTTAAATTGCTAGCCAATTTAACTCATGATATTACTGCGGTAGTTTAGTAGAGTTAGCATTTTCAAGACCGAAAAATCATTTCGACGCGCGTTTTTGGGGACTACATAGTATATAAATTATATACTATGTATACATAGTATATAAATTCACACAAGAATCATACAAGCATTGAAGATTCAGTTAGACCGTTTAAAACTTTCATTTCTATAGTCTATCTGTGTTATTACATATACGGGCCTATAATATGTTATATTGTTTAGAAAATTTATGTTTCAAATATCATGATTCGAAACAGAGAGAGGTAACATTTCTTGGGAAAAAAGATCAAGTCTACTTACAGGAAAAGTTATCAAGAATTTTGATAGTGATATGGTAACGGTGAAATTTTTTATTTAAAAAAAATTTTAAATAATTCCTTTTATCATCTAAACTTGAATTCTATTCGGTTAATATTAAAAGTATCATCGCTATCTTGCCGACGTTTTCCATCTGACGAGCAGCAGGCACCATTTTAATGTAAATCTTTTTGTTTCGTCTGAGTTAAAAAATTATGAGTTTTAAGTGGAGTTTTGCTTTATTTTTTATAAAAGAATATTTAAATTATATTCATGTTTATATTTTATAATATTTTAATATTATATATGTATTTTAAATAAATTATATTAATAAAATTATTAATTGAAGCAAAAGAACACACACACACACACATATACACACACACACACACACACACACACACACACATACACACACACACAAATATAGTAATTATGCACGTACATATATATAGTAATTCAAGATTTAATTATTTAATCATTTAAAGATTGCATTTAAAAAGCTTCGATCGTTATAGACATTTAATTTCTAGTGTTGATTGTGTTCTTACAAGCGGTCTAAAATAAAAATTCTTAAAACTGTTTTTTTCTTCCATATCTTCACAATTTTGTCTCTTGTTCTTCCCTTTTTCAATATTATAGTTTAATTCCTGTATTGAATGGATTTTATTAAAGGCCATGTGCTAACCTTCTTTCTTCAACTTATCTGAATTGTATTGAATTCCTTCTTTCTCTCTTTTTTTTTCATATCCTGATGGCGATATGTTAATATTAGGCATTTGAAATGTTCTGTTCTTTCCTTGACTCTTTATTTCAAGGACTGTTATGAATCGTTATGATATATATGCAATAAATTATACAATAATTATTTGTTGATCTCTGTGTTTTCTCGTTCCTTCCTATAACGATTATTAGGTAATTTTTTGTTTTTAAGTCGATGATAACAATTATCGAATGATTTTTAAATACCGATTTTTAATTACCTCATAACAATTTTGAGCTGATTTGATCGATATCAGTCACCGATAACGATTATTATAGGTGATGGTTATCATATTGATCCTATATGTATGTCTGATAACACTTGCATTTGTTTCGAAACTGAGCTAAAACTTTTGGGGCACTGGGATAATTCGTGACTGTCATTTGTCATTGTCAATATTAGATTTGGGAGCCAGTGGCGTCTGCGGCGTCTACTGAACTGCTTTGGAAAACGTTTTCCACAAGTAGAACGCTTTGAACTTTTATTATATCTACGAATTTTTACAGACGATTCTTGAAACTGACATTTAACGTATTTGTATCGTTTTCTTTTGTGTAAGTTTTATGAAAAAATGAATATGTTCACAAATATTACAATTGTCTTTTATTTTTCTTGAACTTGTAACAATTTTGTTTTATCATTGATTTAACTTAACAAACATTAACTTTTCGAGATGCTCATCGCTTATGTTGTAACGTAAGTCATCAAGAATTAGCTTTAATGCTGAAAATGATCTTTCAACGCTCACTTGCGTAGTGGGAACGCCATGAACGAAGCGAGCCAGTTTGTATAATCAAGAATGCTGATATTTTTTGGATTCCCAGACTTAAGCAAATCCTCTTCCACATCTAATCTCTTCGGACGATATCCATCAATTTCTTCATAAACCTGCCGAACATTTGTATCAAATTCTTCATCGTCATCTTCTAATGAAGAAGACGCAGTGAGTTTCATGATACAGATGCGAAATATCGACGATGCTTTGCATGGAGCTTTCATCTATATTTATTCTTCTGTCATTTGATTTTTCCTGTGTCCCCATGACCGATACAGACATAGTAATATCTCCCTTTAAAGACACGAAATTTTCAAACACGAATGGATAACTGATAGATTAAATTATATCTGTGTCATTTTAACCACTAGTTTCTTTAAATGCTGTGAAGCTTTGGCAAGCTTTTCAACCGAAATCAATCGCCGAAATCTGGGATCAAGGAATAGTGCGTACATGGTGTCATGTTCAAGCAGCCCTTTCTCTCTTATAGAAAAAATGAATGACTTTTTTGTTCAAGTCGCTATTCAGGTCTTCTGATAGATAAGTTCTAACCAGTGCTTATAAAAATCATCTAACAGCAATTGACTTTTTTAACTTTAAAGTCAGTTCAGTTGTAAGGACACTAGAATATTTACTATTTAGCAATTACATTCCAGTTCTCTTCCCTCAGTTCCTTAGACGAACCGATTGTTCTCCAGTTATTTATTCAGAAATCTCGCAGTTCCAGGAATTTCCTTTCAATAATATATGTAGATCCCCATTTCGTGGCAACATCAATTAGCAGCTTCCATAAGTTGTTTTGCTCTAATTGATATCTATAGCACGATACATATGGCACAAGGGAAAGTTAAAATAATTATTAAATATTGAATATAAAAAGAATAAGGAAACTTTATTAACCCAAGTATTATAATCTTGAGAACTTTGATAACATTTCGTACTTGGTCGACTATTGTTGCTCTCTCGCTTTCCTTTAAAAAGTCATTAACTGCTAACTGCAGAGTGTGAGCCGCACATTTAATTGATTCTATCAACGAACGAGATGGACTTTGAGAGAATGTCGTATCGATCTTCAGCTTGCAACTGATCTTCCCAATTTGTCTCTGTCTCTGCTTCCACTGATAATTGGTCCACGCATTTTAACATATTCCGTCCGTTATCAGTGGTAATCGAATAAATTTTCTCTTCTTTACAAAAAAGTCATTCAGACTTTCCTGTTCCACTTCTGTTTTGAAATTTTCCCTAATGTGACGAGCTTTGATCTCGATCACCGCCAAGATTTTTACTTCATTTTCTTCTAGCACTTGAACATTTATTCCTAACACAAAGCGGTTGAATCGTGTTGCTGCATCAATTTTTATGCATAACATGCGATTGCGTATTTTCTGAATAAGTTCCTGCTTTAGTTATATTTTTCGGTAACATAATCCATTATATTGCGCGATATAATTGGATTTTTGTCCAGAGATTTGAATGTTGCTTCCATAAAATATTTAAATTCTTCAGAATCGAAGAAGGAAAAAGGCAGATTTTGCTTTGTAACGAAATTGACGCAATTTTTAATAAAAATGTCTTCGTAAATCTCAAACTGAACTTTTACAACATCAGTTTTTCTTTTTTTGGTGCTACTGCATTCTGCACTGGCCTCTTTTCTGTTTTGTTTTTCAATTTGCTTATACATTTCACTATGTTCCTTTGCAAGGTGTCTTTTAAGGTTCGTGGTCGATTGAGCACTGTAACTACCACCACAGTTCTTGCACTTGGCTTTATTACTGTCTATGACGAAAAAATCTCTTATAAATATATTCCTTTTGCAATCCATTTCACAACTGTATTACACAATAGTTTAAATTAATGAACTTGAAATCTCTATTAACAAAATTCAAGCAAAATCACCAAATAATCAAAAATTTATTCCGCACGTGCACTATGTGTAGACTTTATAAGAATACAAATACAATCGTTATCAGACATGCATATAGAATCGACATGATAAGTGCCATCTAATAATCGTTATCGGTAAATTATCTGATATCGATCAAATCAGATAATAATCATTATGGGCTAATCGATATTTAAAAATCATCCGATAATCGTTATCATCGATTTAAAACAAAAAATTACCTATAATCGTTATGAATATCCTTTTTTGAAAAAAATAAAAATTCTAATCAATCAGGATTGTATAGTGCAGCTTTCAAGGATAATTGGTGTATTTAAAATAGAAATATTTAGTCAATGTTTGACTAAATATTTAGTCGATGTTTAACGATAACATTTAGTCAATGTTTTTTTCAATCGGAAATCTGGAAAAAATTGTTATTTTCGGTCCTTGCTTTATTCCCTGCACTATACGTGACAAATACGTTCTTACAACGTGCTAACTGATCACATGTTACTAGTCGCAGCGACTTCTCGAAACGTAATAGATATGTCGTTGTCACGTGACTAATAGTTAAATTTCTGGTGACAGCAACGCAATGATAAATATTTGTGACTCTATGCAATGTGTGGAATACCTATTTGCGACCTAAAGGGCCTATTCTGTACTCTTAATGACTCTAACAATATCATTAAATTATCGTTGCGCAGCTATTTTGCGGTATACAAAACCTGCGCAATAATGTAACGATATCATTGCAGTCATTAAAAGTTACAGAATAGGAACCCCTTAGGTCACAGTTAAATCCGCGGTTTTTCATTATATAGATAACTTAGGGTTAGGCTTAAGGGGGTGCTGAAGTGATCAAATTATTTGATATTATAATATATAATACAGTCATATAAAAATCTCCGAATTGATTAAACGGAATTAAAAATCCTTCTACAGGATTAAAGTAGACGCAAGATTATTAAAAGGTGTTGCAGTGGACTTTATAATAAAATAAAAAAAAAATTAGAAATTTTTACCTTTTTTTTTCGATTTTAGTATATGTAGTCTTAATCTATTTAGAATAGACTGATAGTTAAGACTAATCAGATATTAAGATTTCCGACTCATTGTATTGTAGAATCAGCTTTAGAAATATTGAAAAACCAACGAAATATTGAATACATTTTACAAACATTAAATGTCATGCCCTTTCATGTTATGGTAGGCTGAACATGTGTTGCGCACATTTGCATCTAATTTTACTAGGTTCTCACAATGTATGCAATGTAATTTCATAGACAGATTATATATAACTATTTGTGTAATGTATTCTTTTGTGATACATAATATGTGATACATATGTACATGACTTGTTCTGTTAAGATTATGTACACTGTAGTGCACTTTGAGGTTAGCATGCGCAATTGCGTTCGCGCAAGCGATGATTCATAGACTTGTTCTATAGAGAAGGTACTCTATAATTTTGGCATTCCACTCTTATTGCCGCATGGGCCAAATGAGAGATTCTACTCTGGTAATATTTTTCTCATATTTATGGATTATATGAATTATATCCAATTAATTTTATTCCTCCTCTATTTTATATTTCTCATTATGTATGTTGCTTCTGATTTTTATCTTAAAAAATATATTTTTTAATTTAATTTTATCTTAAAAAAATATTTTTTGTTCGTAATTCTATTTGCTATTCAATAGAAAAAAATTTCGCTCTAAACCTATCTTCAAATTCCTCAATTGAATGTTTTGCTTATATTTGCTAATTATATTTGCTAATTTAGCCTTATCTTGTAATACTGTTCCAATCGATAATACTACTATTTAATAATAATATATAATAATAATGCTACTAATAATTTAGAAAAATAATATAAAATATATAATATATAATAATTAAGTACAAGCAATGGGCATCAATTAAAAGCGCTATTATTAATTAGCGTGTCTTCTTAATATTACGTAAATATATATAACCTTGTTTCAATTCACGAGTCTTCTTCAGCAATATTTCCCCCTGACGCAACAGTTGGAATATTGGATCGCAAAATAATATCTTCTCAAAAATTGACACTGTTGTGAGATAAGTCACATACTTGCATTACTATTTGTTTAGGGATATTCTTTATTTTACAATAATCTTTAAATTAATTTATTCAAATTCTTGCGGATTATTCTCTATTTCATTTCGATAGTGGTAGTTTCGCCTCATTTATCAATTCTGTTCCAAAATTATCTTTTATCATAAGATATACATTTGACTTGATATACTTGTTTGCATACTTGTGATAACTGCGGTATTTAGGCATTTAAAGCTTATACCTGTACCCTTTCGCAGTATTTCCATTGTTAGTGTTATCCTGTCGCTACTCGATGTCATATTTATATTGTTTCTTTTTCGTACTATGCTCTTTGACTCTATCCTTGGAATCTTGTTGTCACTCACTTCGCAATCCTCTACTTTGTCTCTTGCAATTTCCTGTTGCTAGTCGATATAAATTTAAACTATTAATTTTAATATTCGTTTTCTCTTTGACCGTTATACATTATTTATTCTTTTTTTTGTTCGAATGCCAATTTTGTAATACGACAACGATTTATTTAAACTGTATCAACTAAATTTATAATAAATTTATAATAAATTTCTTTCGAGTGAATTCGTTCTATCAATATAGATAAGATTAAAGTCTCTCCGCTAACATTTAGTTTGAAATTATTTTCACACGGAGTTGTCAAGAAAATAGTTGTGAAGATGGTAATCATTCACTTTAAGAGAGTTAGCTCTGATTACTTTAATCTTGACTATCTATGTTGTCAAGGTCATCCTGATCTCCAACAGGTTTCATTGCTCGTTATTCATTAAGAAATTATTAATAATCAAAGTTGGTAATTACTTCTCTGCTTTACATAAAAAGTTGGATGATTTTAGGCAGGGGAGGAGGTATGGGGCGGACCGATTACGGGCGATTGATTTTCATTGCGAAAAGCAAGGTCCACCCAAAGACATAGAGAATGGACTGCGCGATTTTATTTAAGTAGCATGGTCGACAAAAATAAGAGAGAGGGACTGTGGAAGACAGCCAATCTCTCTCTCATTTTCTCTCTCGTTACATCGTTGGAAAGAAATAAAGATTGGTTGTCTTTCCTCTCTCTTATTTTTATCGATCATGCTACTTAGATAGGATCGTGCAGTCTATTCTCTATGTCTTTGGAGCCGCTCCATCTTCCCCCCCCCCCCCACGCACGACTTTTCAGGCGAAGCGAAGTCCACCCCACTTCCCCTTCAGCTTTGGAGCGCACGACTTTCTACGCGAAGGACTCAAAGCAAAGTTTACACTACACTTCTCCTCCTGCCTAGGAGCGCACGGCTTTCTATGTGAAGCGAGATCTATGTATATTATCTTCTTACCTAGAAAGTCGTGAGCTTCTAGGTAGGAGAGAAGTAGTGTGAATCTCGCTTTGCGTGGAAAGTATTACGTAAGCAGGGAAAGATAAAATAATCCTGAAGTCTTTTCCACCATCATTCTTCATTCCCGTCTCAATATTTTATATAGGATGTCTATTCCGTTGACCATACAACGTTAATAATCATCTGAAAACTTGCTAATAATTTTATTACGAAAAATATTACGTTGATGATTGAGAATCAAATCCGGATTTCATCCATTCCGTGTAAGCATTCTCACAGTTAGTTAAAAGATATGGAACTTCTATAGAATCTTTTTTTTTATAGAAAAGTTCTTTTTTTAGTTCATTTCGAACAGATTATGCTCATAAAGAATTGAGAAAGATGCCTCTCTTTTGAACTTATAACGATCACTTGTGCTATCTAGGATATTATCTACTAGCTATTATTGATTGACTATTATATCGTGTATACGATATAATATTTTCAAAAAAAGAATCCTTGATTGATTTACTATTCTATTGACCATACTGAAAGTCCGATATCACTAAAATTCTTACATTACCTCCGCTATTGAATTGTATTATAACGTCAAATTCATTTTTATTTTATTTTATTTGTTATTTTATTGACATTGTTATTTTATTCCAGACTTCAGGAGTAAATACTTAAATTTTTAATGAAAACAATAGAATCATTGAATATTTTTATAGGTACTATCTAATACAATACTAATACAATAGCGCGGAATCATGAATGATACCCAGTTAATGTTAAATATTTATAAAAGATTCCTAAAATCTCATAAAGCATTCTAAGAATATTGCAGAATATTTTGAAATATTAACGATATTTGAATGTAAAAGCAACATTCAAATATCATTTAAAAATTCCATTATATATTGTTATATATTTCCAGAATGTTCCATATATGTTCTGCAAAATTTTAATTTTTCCAGAAATTCCATGTTCGTCTCTGAATCAGTTTTTAAACAAAATTTTGTTTTGAAAGGCTCATTTCACATTTTCATTTTGGAGTCTAAAGGGACTTTAGGACTTATTTTCTGGACATTTTTTTTTTCATGACAAAACAAGAAACATAGTATCTAAGAAGAGTTTCTAAAATTCGTACAAAACTGAAAGAAGGAAATACAATTAGTATAAAGAATTGTCTTAGAAGTGATATTTCATTTCTAGAGTAGAAAAATTGAGGAAAATTTGCAAAAAACTTTACTTTACGCATGAAATGCTGTGCTCCTTATATTTTCTTCCAGATGATTCTTGTTAACGAATAAATGCTCTCCGTCGTGAGGACCGTCATCGCCCTCGATCGGGGAGATATATACTGCTCGCTCACTCGCGAATTTCGTAATATATATATAGGAATATCTATAAAATATTCTGAACATTTCATCGACATTTGTATATTCTGTGACGATTCTTTCACTGTCGAAATATTCGACACATTGGGAATACGAATCCAATTTTCTATGAATATTTAGCGTTAGCTGGGTAAGAGTATTAATTCCTATTTATCAATCGCGGAAATCCTAGAACCTAGAACAGAGATCTCTACGAATACAAGCAGTAGCAGTGTAAAATGCTATTCAAATATTCCTTTAAATTATATTATTTTATACAATCAATTAATGCTTTTTCGAGCAACTACTGGTTGATAATGTGAAAATAATTTATTCAAATAAACGTATCAAAAACGAAAACATTTCGATCCTGATTTTGACCCTTATCAATGCTCCAAAATTATTGACAATATGCAGTCAAGGATAGTAATATTATAATATCACCAAATTAAATAAGTATTACTAAGACTTTAAAAACAAGACTGTTTATATGAATAAATTAAATTATAATATGAGACAACGAATATGCACCTATAGAGAGAAAGCTTAAATATTTAAAACGTTCTCTCTCTATATGTATATATTGGTTGCGAGGAATATTTCCGAAGCCTAAGTGGTTGAAATAATTAAGACACCTGCCCCGGAAAGTTGGGGAATCAAGTTCGATTTCTGAGGTAATATTTTTTACAATAAATTTTTTACAGATTTTTCTAATTTAATTTAAGAGAGATTAGCGTTTCAGATTGATTGTGTTGAAAATCTGAAAATTATCGGTGCGCAGTTATGTTCGATAAACTTCCGAAATGTCAGACGCCCGATTTTCATGAATTTTGATTAAAATACTCTAAATGACGTCAAATGTTCTTAAATGGATTTTCGACAAAAAAATTTAATGCCAAAAATGTTTGAATTATATGCTAATGGATTGATGTGACATCGAGATTATTCCGTTTCGTTTCTATAAATATCCCATACAGCATAGAAAAATTGCAAAATGATTGCAAATGTATCTCATTGCAATGTTGTAATATTGCAAATACATTGCGCAATGTATTTGCAACATTGTTGCAATGTCACAGTATTATAAAAATGTCTGCCTTCAGCAAGTAGTGTAGTGTCGTAGTAATGTTGCAGCGCAATGTATTTGCAACTATTATTAAAAATAATTATTTTATTATTGTTGAATATAATTTGAAATATAATTGTAATATAAATTAAAAAATGCAGAAAAAAATTAATCAATATATATTTTATATGTTTTATATGTTTTTATATTATATAATTTGTGATATTTTATATATTATATAAGGATCCTGCATCAACCTTATGGATTTTAGCTCCCGGTGAAATTGTCTAAAAATTTAATATGTTATTCTCCTTACTGTTATTTTCCTTCCTGAATAAATATCTCACAAAGTCTAAAAATGCGTAGAGTTAGCTCGAATCATGGAGCGCTAAAATATGAAAACGCGTCTATTTCGCTCAATGATCGGTAAGATTGTAACGTATTCATGTGTATGTAAGATCGGGAAACGATCCAGCTAACTAAGGCAAAGCTAACACAAACATTATACATGTAATATACAGGGTACTTGAAAAATCTCAGACCCCTTAAATATCTGGAAAAATAAGGATTTCTGAGAAAAATGTTTTATATAAAAGTTGTTCTTACATTAGTTTAAAATGGTCTATTTACTGATCTTATCAGTTAGGTCACTAAGGTGGCGCCACTAAGGTTAAATGAAGGTCAAATCGATTTTTTAAAATAAAACATTTTATTTTTTATTTTAGAATATAATAGCTGAGTCAAAAGCTTTTCAAAATACTATAATAAAATTATTTTTAATATTTTTCAAGTTATAAGACTTGAAAGTTACAGTACCGCCGGCGTTAGCATTATCACAGGTGTCCGATCGGCACCTGTGATGCGAAACGACTAAAAAGTTGGTACACAAAAATAAAAAAATGAAAGTTTGAATTGTGGATTGAGTACCTCAGAATTTCATAGAGAGGGCATTAGTGTAATCCCAGCAGGACAAGACGTTACCTGCTTTACTGGCATTGGTACGTTAATTCAAAGTTAGCGCTGTCACAAAACATGCGTTACGCGTTTCGAGATATACACATACTTATGAAGTGTGTAGTGTTCAATTCAAGTAATTTGTGACAATTCTGTTTGATGGAAGATCTTCTTGAAGGTATGTAGAATATTACATTTTGTATGTACAATATTACATTTTAATTTTACGTTCGGCGTGTATTAAAAATGGAGTCAAAGAAGCGCTCTCAAAAATTTGATTTATAAACGGTATTATCATATAATGTACACAAAAAATTTGTTATCACCAGAGATCGATCTCCTGTTGTTTTAAATTTGAATATGTAGATGATGATGTTTTTTATTGAAAGTTGAAAAGTTTTTGCATTTATCTACTCGTTTCATTGTAACGACGTTTTTACTGCAGTCTTTTGAATGCACACGACACCACGGTCGCGGTTGCGAACAATTCAATGAAAGGTTGGACCCTACTTGATATTTCACTGAGAATGCTATATGTTGCTTTACTTGTTTTTTTACCAATAGTATTGTATACCGTACCGTAGTATTGTGTACCGGGTAGTTTAAATTTTTTAGTATTAATCATTGAAATAATGCTGCAGGAAGATAGAATTATGAATAAATATTATTTTATAAATCTAGCAATTAAATACGACTTGTATTATTATTAAATATTCTTCTACTTAATGTTATTTCTACTTAATATTTTTATATCGCAGAATCAGGTACTAACTAATTAGAATGCACGCGAATGAAAATCTTTCAGATAATTCAAGACTACTGGAAATCCAACTTGAAAATGCAATTAATTATTTTGGAAAAAAAATTGGCTGAAAAAAGAAAAATTTCTTTCAAAATTTAGAATTCCAGAATCAAAACCTGATTTAAAAAAGTTGTGCAGAATGAAATCGAGATAATAAGAATGTAATAGATTTATCACTTGATTTTTGATACAACATGAAACGTGGCTTCAATCTTTAATAACTATTACGGTGAATGCTTTCGAATTTTTTTTTTAAACATTTCTGGTAAATGTTTTATGGGAAAAATCCGAGAAGATTTTAAAATTTCAAATTCTTTCTAGAATAAGCAGATATTTATTTGGCAGCGGATCGAAGGTGACTGCTCGTTTGAATAATGATTTTGTATATATT
>Ga0157364_1004635_pt1 | contig 13775 bp, 8 predicted proteins | sample AttsexASBM2_FD_111476 | JGI IMG/M metagenome (GOLD analysis project Ga0157364, IMG submission 111476) | Fungus gardens microbial communities from leaf cutter ant in Ribeirão Preto, State of São Paulo, Brazil - Atta sexdens ASBM2 | ecosystem: Host-associated > Fungi > Mycelium > Unclassified ... | reverse complement strand
CGATAAAGTATCGGGAGAACAATTGATTATTATTCTTTGTGGGTGGTAAATACGTCAGGTGAGAAAACGAGCGTAGCCGCGAACTAATCAAAGAGCTACGCGTATCAAATCTGTCGGAATGCAAAAGCGTCGAAGCTGCTTGATGCGCGGTCACCATTTCGATCGTTCATCACGCATTCGTTGCGTATTGTATCGTGCGACAATCACGCGTATAATTCACTCGCGCTGGACGCGAAATTACACCGCGACAACGCGTTGTTCGACCGATAGCCTATCCAAGGCATTGACGGTTACGAGACGTTGATACACTTGATTTAAGCCGGCCCTGGATGACACGGCCATTCGTCAAATGCTGCACCAGCACAAATGATCCGCATTTAATCTCTTGTAGCATAGTCAATGCAACAAGATTATCTTTTCTGTATTTAAGCTCTATGTTTATTTGAATTGGAACACTTTAGTTGGCAAGAATTATGAGCTAAATAATCTTAATATAAATATAATGTAATTTATATAATATAATAAAATTTAATTTAACAATAGGCTCTATTTTATTTAACCCCTAATTGAAACATACCAGACTTGGTGACATTTATCTCATTTTTAAATAGTATGATTTAAAAATTTTATATTTCGTCATCTTATTTTTCAATTTTGTTCTATTCATATATACTAGGGTTAAGTATATGGCTAGCACAGATATTATTATTGCATGTAATAAAGTTTTATATTAATAAAACTTGAAACATACTGAAATTTTTTGCGTTAAATTACATGTCATAAAGGATTTGGCTTTTTTTCTAAACTGCGCGTTTATTTATCAAATACACGCGAGACAAATATAAATATATTATATTTATTTAACAAATTTTGCCTTTGTCATATCCAATTGTGGAATTATCACGTTGATATGAATTATTACATTGTCATACGCGTCATGTGATCTATACGATGCATTACCTATCTCGGCTTGACAAGTATTGGGCGAGTGGTCGCATTTAGATATGCACTGTAAGCTGCTAATGCACCAGATAAACATTCAACAAATGTTTAGAGACGGTTTGCCGAATATTGCAACACGAATCAAATAATTTGCATTCGATAAATGCGAATGTTCTGACGCTGATGTATTGTTACATACAGTTATCAATATTGATCAATATTTGGCAATTGAATATGTCATTTCGTAATAAATATGTTATGAAGATTTGGCGAGCGTGATTCATAAATGAAAGCACAAATGAACATAACATTTACAATATTTTAAGACATTTAATGATTAATTTCTTTCGATATATACATTGATTAATGTAAATATAACAATCTTATTAGTTTTTCAGTTTACCGACTTCACTTTTTCGTTAAATATTAAACCAAAATTAATAAGACATACATTCAACTGCATTATTTTTAAAATATTCAATAATAAATAATAATAAATCTTAAAACTTGATCATATTTAGTAGGGTAAACCCCGGTATATACGCCGCACCTATCAAAAACTTAATTTATTAACTATTATTTACTATGTTTAAAGTAAACGAACTATATTAGTAAAACTTTGTATTACCTATTATTATGAAAAAAATTTTTTAAATCCGAAATATTTATATTTCGTGTTAAAAAATAAACTTTTTTAAACCTTTTTTAAACTCTTGTATTTTTGTGTATTCTATAGGGATGGGATATATGGCTACTCATAAGGGGAGGGGGGGGGGGGATATATTCGGCTCATGAAAAATTTACAAATAATGCATATAAATAAGTCGTAAAATGATTTATAAAATGTGTTTATAAAGTTTTATTAAGGAATAAGAATGATAAATATGTATATGAAGTAATAAATAATAATTACAATCTTCCTATATGTATAATATTATAAGTGTTATGACACGAGGCATTACATATTTCATGTAATGCATTTATTGCATTTAATGCACCGAATTCAATCTGCTCACTTTGTATACTTTGGGCATAAATCCCGCCCGCTAAAAATGCCGTATAGGTGGGGATATACAAGACAATAAATTATAAATAAAGAATACAAGAGCAAAGTACTTGTATTTTATTATACAACATGCTTTACTATTCCTCTAAACTTATATATCACGAAATAATCACTAAGTCTTTTGCACGTCCTACAGTAATCATTTTATATAGATTATCAATTTATGATGGCGCTACTCAACAGTGAAATCGATTTAACTCACAATAATTTCATTAATATTAAGAAATGGAAATCATAACACAATACTATAATATACATAACATAAAGGCATGTAACAAAGTAATTGCAGGATTGCCTTTATATTATATTATAGTATTGTATTATGATTTCTTAATTACCCTCACTCCTTCTATTTTTTCTGACTTCTGTGGCATAAATCCCAGTGTATTGGAGTTATCCTATAATTTAAATTGAGAGAGAGATATGATTTTAGATTATTTATATAAAAATAATAAAATAGTAAATAAGATAAAAATATAAATAAATAATAAATAAGATAAAAATATAAAATATAAAAATAGAACGAACGTAAGAAGATTCTAAAAATGAAAGTTGCCAAGAGCAATTCTTATTAACATCATAAAATTATAATTTAAGAAGCATCGTAATACTGCACAATCGTGCGATGGCAAGCTCGCATCAATGTAGCGCACCGGATATGGCTAAGAAGAACAGCCGAAGGAAGAGAACTTCACCATTTCGTTGTAAGCCAGTCATTAACAGATACTTAGGATGCACGAGAAGGGCGGAAAGTAGACGACACGATGTACTCGCACCTGCGTGCACCATTAAAACGCACTATTAAATATTAACGGAGACCTTTATGAGGCCGTAATACGCTCAACGGCTCGTAGCTCGCTGCTAACGTCAGTGCCTTCTCTTCGAACAACGCTGAGGAACTCGAAATAGCTCCCGTTCATCGACATGAACTTCCGACACCTTCCTTGAAGCTGTCATAGGATCCGTTGTTGTAAATATGTAAGATAAGTACGACCTATGAAAAATTAATGTTTCGCGTCAATTATTTAAAGCAAAATGTCATCTAAAATATAACTTCCCAAAAATCAAGTAAAATATTAATAAATTTTCTTTTTTATTACAGAAAAGACAATCATAAGAAATAATACTCTATTATGGAACTAATGATGGTTTATATTTGAGAGTACTTGGAAAAAAATGATTTTATTGAAATATCTAAAAATTTAACTAGATATACAGATCTGAAAATAATTTTACTGGATCATCAAAATAATTATGTAAAAAACTTAATCATGATCAACATTGCAAAAAGTTGCGACATTCGAGCAATCAGCTCAGTATCTTATATGTTTTGACCATCTTTTGATGGTCCAACAAAATTATTTTCAGATCAATATCTAGCTACATGGAAAAAACAGCTTTACTAAAATATCTAAAAATTTAACTAGGTACAGATTTGAAAATAACTTTGTTGAATCAAATATCCACCATTAAAATAATTATGCTCAAACTGGTTGCTATAATGTCAAAATTGTTTGTAGTATATTCATTATGCTTGAGATTTCTATGTAATTATTTTGATAATTCAACAAATGTGATGAATGAAATCTAACAAATCTTAATTCATACGCATGATCAATTCGCAATGAGAATGAATCTTCAAAGTGTATCACGCAAGATGTGAAAACCGTGATAAGAGACGCCTTAACGAAGTAAACGAAGAAAATGTAAAAGTTTTAACATGTTCCGCGGTGGACATCGCGGTAAATAAAATTGAACAATCCTTCCAATATGCCCTAGATTTTTATTACTAGCGGAAACTTCGGAGTTTCCACCACTCTTCTCCCTCACGAACTTCAGAAATCTCTTTGGAAAGGCGGGAAAGGAGCGCGAGCGAATACCCCATACGAAAACTCGTCAGGAAAAGTCATTCCGGCCGTTTCTTCGCGGTGGTAAGAAACGAGCCGAGCCGGACCCAACTGTCGGTGATGCCGAAGGGGTGCGAAAAGGAAAAGGCCACCCTCTCTACGTGGTATGAGCCACCGGCAGCTCTCCGTATCGTTCGATAAGCTCCGAGCCCTTGGTAGATTTGGTGTGGGCTTCCACACGGCACAAAGGCCTAATTACCCATAAATTCGCTGATTTACGGCGGTCTAGAAATGTAAATATGAAATATGAAAATGAGGACGGCGGTAATAAAAGTGATGTACGGGGCTCCGTAGGGTCGTTCATGAAGGCGTCCATCATCGTGCTTGACGGGCTTCTTTGTCTGGTAGCGGCAGTCGAGAGCCATTTCGCTCTCTCGCCTCTCACCTCTCTCTCTCCCGTTTCCCCGCGGTTCTCTTTCGCGATTCTCTTTATCTCACTCTTTCTCTCTATTTCTTTCTCTCTTTTGTCTACTCAACCCGTCCTCTTCTCTACCCTGCTTTCTCATCGGAGACGTCGACGGAAACATCCGCGCGATTCGCACGCGAATTCGGTTCTCTCACGGCGAGAAGGCACTTTGTCTTGCCTTTTGTAGCTGTCGTTTTGATTCACGGCAGCTAGTGATTCTTCTTTTCTTCCTGGCCGAAGTCGGAAATACTCGCAGCCGCGATGGATTTATTGACACGAAAATTGTCGTGACTGTACCCAAATGTTTCTAATTAACGTTAGCTAATTAGCTAGCAACCAAGACCTGATCATTTTTAGTGAGGAAGACGCATCTATTGTCAAATAATTATAACAGTAGACTAAAACTCACATTTTGTCAAACTGGAGAAAATGAATTGTAAAAATTAAAGTGATGGAGAGCAATGGGCTAATCCATATTTTTATAAAATATGATATATTGTATGAAATATAAAAATAACTTGTATCATTACAGGAAATTCTTCAATTGAGCATGATATAAGATATTTACGAAGAGAATAATTTTGCTAAAGTATTCACAAATTTAGCTAGATACAGATTTGATAATTTTGTAAACCATTAAAATAATAATTATGTATACACAAGTTAGATACTAGAATGTCAAAACTTTTGTCCATTATGCTTAAGTGTCTTACGTAATTATCTCACTAGTGCAAAAATAAAATTATTTTCAAATCTGTATTTACATATAGCTACATTTTCAGATATTTCAGGAAAATTATTCTTTTCGTATATTAAGAAAAATTTTTGGTTAAAAATGGACGAATCAGTAGATCATATTGATCAGAATTCTAATCGTAACTATATATCCAAATACGCAGATTGGAATTCTGATTCATACAATCTATTCAATCATTTTCAACCAGAAATATTTTTCAGTGCACAGCCATAATTATTTTATAAAAAAATATTATTTTATATAAATATCCTCTCTTCAACATATCAAAATGATTTTAATCCGATATTCGTTACTACAATGTCGATTGAAGATATTAAGCTATATTCAACAAAAGATAAAGAAGCTTATACGCTGATGGCTTCTAATAAGCACTTTTCTGATCATCGAAAAGTTATGAACCGAATCTGATTCTTTCGAATGCACATTTGAGTGTTCGTAGCGTACGTTTCCTTGCATAATTTGATTTTAATTAAAGCAGTCGTTGAAACACACTGTTGACTCGAAGCAGCGTTTCATGAATTCATCGGGATTGCAACGTTTGCACGCTATTCACTCGATGTTATCCTGCTTTTGCGTTGATTCTTTTGCTACGCCATTTGTTGAAATGCAAACAACCTCTCTGAACATTTCGGAGACCGTTATACAGGTGAAAGAAATAGCAAATACAGTGGATTTTACATTAAATGTAATAGACGAGCACCTAGAACTTCCACATTGTTGGAGTTTTTTAATCAAGTTAATATTGACTGATTATTTTATTAGATATTTATACGTAGAAATACAAGTCGTAAACGAAAATGTAATCGTCAAAGTTTAATTAAACGCAAAAGCGATCTTTAACAATATAGTCAATAACGGCGAATAGCAGCAATGATTTTTCATTAAAAAGATAGATGTTAACGGCATCATATAATATGGTGATATAATAAATAAGCACTCACTAATGATTATATTTCACAATCATTCTTCAATATACTATATTAGTATTGTACAAATAATACAAATAGTATCAATTTTATACTACATCCTCAAATAAAAGAATACATTATAATTATTATGATGCATTATGCAATTTTATGTAATATGTTTATCATCATATAATTAATTAATATCATTTTGATATGCACATGTATACGTGTGTGCATGCGTGTGTGTCATAGTCAAAGTATTGACTCAGCAAATAACATATTCTTACTATAGTTTGCTGCAGTCAATGTAACTATATTTATTAAAGTTAACACTGACTGTGACATACAATGCAACGTATACAAAAATTTATAAGATTATTTGAAAAATGATATATTTATTATTTCTTATTTTTAATTAAACGTTTTATTTGTAATACTTTTCAATTTAATCATTCATATTTCAATATTTTTTCGTTTACAAGTTTATTGAAGTTTTATTGAAAAATTTTTTCAAATTTAATTTTTCAAAATTTTGAATTAGAAATTGACATTTGAAATTCAGAAAATGAAGTAAAAATATATATGTATAGTAATTAAAAAAATTTTTAGATGTTAATTTTTAAAATTTAATTAATTATGCAATTAAAATCCTTTCAACTCTAATTCAATACATATTGCAGCGATTAAATACTTTCGTAAATGTTCAATAAAAATGTTACGTATAGAATATAACAATCTTTTTTAATAAACATACTAAAATATTTTTTTTAATATTCAATATAATATAATATCAATTGTGTGTATGTATGTAATTACAGTTATACAATATATATATATATATAATATAATGAATAACTAATCTTAATGAATAACTCACAGCAATGGTACCGCAATTTACTCCATCCGTTGCAAATTCTACCTCAGGAATGATCCGCACAGCTCCATCGAGGAAACAATCAATTCCAGAAACGAGCACTTAATTACGCTACCATTAAACGAATTCCGAAACTTGATCCGTACATTTCATTTTCGAAAAAAATACTAAAACCACACATCTACGTCATGATATTGCCACGTAGTGATATGCGAAATGCAAGATAAAATTCTCTATATATTCTGCGACACGTGCTTCCGTGAATTATAATTAAATTATAATTAATATTATTATCACGAACACCTGATGCAAGATATATTTCATTCAACACAATAGGCAAGATCTCAATATTGTAAAGGCCTCCAAATTGCACTTCTTCAAAATTTGCTTCTGCTAGCTGCATTTATCCAATAGATAGCCTATCATTCAATACTTTTCTTGATACATTAGATATTACGTATTTATTTTAACGCAAATTAACTTCCATTAACAAAAAACTTAATTCAAATGCGATAAAAGAAACAACTTCTAATTGTTTTGACTGCATTAACTACAACAATTTATCTATAACCAACTATCATATATTCCATTTTAAACAATAAAAGTCGATACGTGATAAAATTTTTAAACACAACAAATTTCTCAACGGCATACAACGCAGGATGTTGGCAACTAATATTTTATATTTTAATCACATAACAATTAAATAAAAAACGAATACATTCTCACGACAACGTAACAAGAGTTTTATATCTCGCGTTATAAAATTAATCCAAAAGAATGCACGTTAACATCGAGTTATATTTTCTAAAGAGAACTTTAAAAGTATAGTTAACTAACTTCTCTTTTGAGAATGTATTCATGCGTAAATTTGATGAAGGATTTTTGTAATACTGAAGATGACCTAATTTAAGATCGAAATGTTTATTTATTTAATTGTTATGTGATTAAAATATAAAATATTAACTGCCAATCTTACGTTGTATGCCGTTGAGAAATTTGTATTCCATTTTATTTCAAAAGTTTATCTCTTTTTATATTTTTAATGCAAATAAACATTTTAAATTTTAAAAATATTCAAAAAATGCAAAAAAGTTGTTAAGTATATTAAGAATATAAAAAGAAAAGTTTATATATTTAGGTATGAAATCATATTACATTAACTACAATTTCGCTTTTAATTTACTGAATAACTACCAGTAGTAATCGTACAAGTAATGGCAACCACATGCCGCAATAAATATATATTTAAAATACCATAAATTTTAATTTATGTATATAATTTAGAAATAAAAATGGCAGCTTTAACAATTAACTACAATGATTTTGCGTTTCTATAAGGCAACTAACTGATAACCGTGAATTACAATGATTGTATTAAATGATCTGCTAATTATTATATACACAAATAGTATCAATTACTACAGGCATAAATAGTATCAATTACATACATATAAATTATTGCTTATATTTGAGCTATATAAATTCTACATACTTTTAATTAATTTATGCAAATAATTAATTTATCAAAAACCTATGAAAATAATACTGTAGTCACAATAATTCATGACGGAATTGTTATTTGTTTACTAGTATCATATATTGTGTTCACAATAATACTACGATTGCACGAGTGTCTCTTGACAGAACTGTTATATGTTTGTACTAGGCTGGTATTTAAAATTAGTTCTTATATTTAAAACTATCTTAAGTACAATCTTCAAATGGTATAAGCCAATCACATAGTGATATTCATAATCGGTTCTTATCACCTTGAATATCTTAAGGTGCTAATGATTTTCTCTAAATTCATGATGACATTCATCTGAAGACCCTACTTAAGATGATTTCAAAATGTAAAAGTCATCTCTACGAAATACCGTTCTATGAATACCGCTCTATGAATATCGTTTTATGAAAACCGATACAAAGCTACATTAGTATATTATAAAATTACTTAAGACAGTTTAGGAGTAAAAACGAATTATAAATACCTATATTCAGAAACACTATCTGAGTGCTCCTTTTATTTTATTCTTGTTCACCAAATGTCAAATATTTATAAAATAATATTTACAAGCACTTCAATGGTATTTCTAAACAAAGCTCTAATGACATAACATATTGTATCCACAGCGAAAAAATTTACTAATTTTATTAAATTTATTTGGTTATTATGTGTTTTAAATACTACTAACGAAACTTTACTTACAGTAAATAAATATTTAAAATAAAAAATTATACTTAAATTAAATAAATATATATTTACATTAATAGTAAATATGTCGTTAGTACTATTCAAAGAAATTTTCAATAAAATTCAGTAAATCTGTTTCAATGAAATGATACTACAATCGCACAAAATTCATTTGACGGAACTGTTGCACATTCATACTACTGATAGTTATATAATACATTAATGCACATTATTCTATGATATTATATATTCAACAATAAATTTTCCATTTGGGTGCAACAGGCATACGTGATATATCATTACTACGACTTAATTGTTCAACAAATTATATTCAAAAAAAAATCATATCTCGCTTCAAATCTCTCGGAAGAATAGAACATAAGAGTGATTTTCGCAATTTAAAATACCGTCGGAATCCGTGCTTACTGAAACTATACATTGATCACAATTCTTATAAAGCACAGCGTAATGTCGAACAATCGACAAAATTTTGATCACGAGAATCCGTGTTAACGCGGATTAACCAATAACTTCTGACGATAATTCGTTGCTTTAGTCGACATTTCCCAACATTCCCGACAGAAATTCGCGCACATCGTACATTCTTGACGGATGAAATTCGCGATTACTTATGGAACGATCCAGAACCGATACAACTTCGATCAAAGATGAAACTGTCATGGCGGCTGCCCGGCCGATCTGCGCGCGCGATCTCGAAATCAAGAATACTTTGAAATACAAGTAACAATCGAACATGCTTCCTACGTGTTTCTTATACTTATATTCATAATCAGGCCTTATATTTAAGGCTTCTTTAAATTTATCTTTAGATACTCTACGAATTATTTCATTAGTTATTAAGCATCTAAAGATAAATTTAAGGAAGCCTTAAGTACAAGGTCTGACTATACAGGTGTTAGGCTGTAATCAAAGTCTCGCTACAAATGCTTTAAAGCATTTGATGAATCAAGTAAAAGAAAAAATTTTATAAACTAACCAGTAAAAAACGCTTCAAAGCGTTTGCAACATCGCGTTGATCGTACTCTTAATAAGATATAATCATTTGCATCTTATTTGATGTTTTCTACATAGATTCGGATGGATACATTTAAAAATTATGTAATTTATAAGAGAAGCGGGATATTTTGAAATGTCAAATTGGCTTCTCTTCTTCTTCGAAATTTAATGGCCCTGCTCCTCGTTGACGAGGTAAACTGGCCAGTCGTGCTAACGCATAGTTAAAGCCGGCAATGCTTTCCCAAAAATGATATGATGCAATTACTCGAGGCGAGACGAAACACGTCCGCCTCACTCGAGCGATCTCTCAAGATTTTTATGTCAAATTGGCGCGTGCAGCATGCAGTTCACTTCAATGATCACACTCACTCTAGACTGCTTTTTCATGCTGACGCTTGACGCTCATTTTCAGCGTCAAAACAAGTCACATGATCGAAATTGATGCTTGCTATTCGTCGATTTTGATCACGTGACCTGTTTTAATGCTCAAAATGAGCCTAAGGTTGTGTTCAGCAAAACGTTTATTTTGTAACTGTTGGAAGTTTTCTTTACGTTGATTGGGTTATGCTTTTAGATCAATGATCTTAGCAGAAAATCATAAAACGATGTTTTGCAAAGCTGTTGTGTTCTGCTGAACGCAACCATTCTAAAATCGCGATGTAACCAATCAAAATTTAAAGCATATTAATTCATGTAGTCACCAATAGATGTCTCTATCCGTTCGATAACAAACGATAAATGTGTGTATCTTTCTTTATGCTTGCGTACGAGATTGGTAAGCGTTCTAACCTTAATTCGACATAATTATTAAAATTTACCTTTGTGCCATATAATTTGAAAGGACGGGTTGGCACATGAAAGTTTATTATTTAGTGAAGATTAGCAAAAAAAATATTAAACTAAATAATTATCAAAAAAATATTAAACTAAATAATTATCTTCCGACAGTCCTAATTTTATATGATAATTTGATTGTTCATTTAAATTCCTATGGGAGACAGAAATGAATATGTTAAAGAATATAAATGATTCTCGTGAGCAACAATTAGAGAAACTGAAAAACTTTACTGATACAGTTAACGAAGAAATCGCCAATATCGTTGGAACGTTAGGTTGGACTGTGGAGAGCGTAACGGACGTGGTAAGTAATCTGGATATTGTTTTCTTGGCTATATTACTTTTAACTATTGCTTTTATGTAGGACAAGGAATATTTCACATGTCCATATGATCCGTCCCACCGGTTAACAGAAGCCTCTCTCAATGATCATCTTGTCTCTTGTCAATGGAAAGCTGAAGGTTACGGAAAGCTAGATGTCCCATTACCAGAATCAATTCTACCAGAGGATTCACCATTCTGTATAAAGTTTGGTAAGAAACTTTTCTAGAATGAGCACTTTAAAACTTGATGGAATTGTATTAATTTCTTATATTTCCCTACAATATTTGTAGATAAGCAACTGCAAGAACAAGTGCTTAGGAATGCCAAAGAACAAAATTCAGCAATGCAAACTGGTTAGTAAAAACATAGCGATTGTATGCATTTGTATGTTTTTTAAATGACAATGAAATTTTTTCCAGCAAGTTATGATTGTTATACTTGTGGCGCAGGATCAATATATCCTTTTACATATCCTTTATTTAATATTTTATAACCACAATATTGCAAAACATTTGTAATCTAATAATTTTTCTATTTATATATGTATATACAATTGAAAAATAACTGTACAACTATTATTTCAAAATAGCAAGAAAGTTTTATTGTTTTATCTTTTATGATTGTATTGTTACAACTATATGAAAAAAATAAATTCTTAACACTGATAATAGGTATGGGTGAGCGGTTAGTACCGCATACATCTGATAGGATTGTCATAGATTTCACTAGTGATGAAAGGAAAGCACTATATGACTACGTCATCGCTAATACCACAAAGCCAAACATTGGAGAAGATATTGCAAATATTAATAATTTGTGAGTTTTTAAAATTTAAACTAATATTTGTAATTAATATACGTAATGTCTGTGCTAGTGTATAAATATATATTACTCTTATATTAAGTTTATGGATATTGTAAATTGTTTTTTTAGGGAGCCACAAGAAAAAGAAGATAAAGAGTTGTCATTTCTGGAGTTGTTAATACAAGAGCGGAACTTGAAAAGGCGTCGAGTAAAGCATAAAGGCGTTCATACAAACAAAAGATCTTATATTGAAATTCTCAGAGAAGTGATTAATCAACAAATGGAAATATTTGTAGATTATGTCTCTGAACAAAGTAATTCTGGACATGTAACAGATGTTCGCAACACCGAAATAGATGATTTAAATTATGAACAAATACAAGATAGAACTGAACACTTATATAAAGTATTTCATTCTTCTCGCAACAATGACGAATATAATTCTAGAGAAAGAAGTGGCCATCATCACAAGAAAAGAGAGCATTCAGAAGAAAGAAATGATCATCGATCAAGAGAACGAGATAGACAAAAAAAATATTTGGATGAAACAGACAGAAAGCACAAGCATGAACATAGAAATATAGAAATTTCATCGCATTCGAGAGAACGGAAATCGCACAAAAAAGATAAATATCGAAGCAAAGACAAACACAAAGATAAATATTCTGAAAAGAAACATAAATCTGGAGATCGTGATAAATCATTAGAGAGACGTTCAAAGCATAGTGATCATAAACGTGCGCGAAAAGACAAAAGTAAAGAATACTAGCTGTGAACTAATTATGAAAATAATTACACGGGAAAAATGAAACTTATTTAACGATTCATTTGAAGCCATAATCATAATTAATATGAAAATACGAATCTTGCATTAGAATTTGCTTTGTGAAATGTATATATATATTTTATTAGCTTGAATGAAACTCATTTTTTAACTTAAAAATTTTATTTATTCTGTCATAGATTTCATTATTTGATTCTTATGCAAATACAAATAAAAATTTATATATAGATACATTAGAGTAAAGGGCATAGGATAATAATTGGACTGAATAAGTATATATTAATAGTTCAGTAATAGAGAAAACTATTTGGTTAAATCTATTCATTGACTTTTCTAGATTCTAGATCATTTTTGTCATGTAATTTGTTTGACATCGAATTATTTATATAACGCTTGCATTTGTGATTTATTTTTGTTCTAACGACTGTTATATCTTGTAATTTTTTACGCTTAAGAAGTTTCTTCTGTTTCTTAGATTTGTTCAAAGGTTTCTTTTTTAATTTATTAGTATCGACAGTGTTATAAGCAATTTGCAATTTTTGTATATCATAATATGATAAGTGACTTCTTTGACCAATTTCCACATAAAGATTCTGTAAGAAAAGATTTTATTAATTCAATTAATACAGTTACATATTCGATATTAAATCAAATATAAGAATCAAACATTTTATTTAATTACAATTAAATTTTACAATATTTTTTTATATTGTATTTTATATTGGATTTGAAAATTGTATTATCTTAGGTATTATTGTAGGAAGTGACCGATTAGTAGAAAACGCTGTCATAGAATAATGCATCAGTACTATCGTAATCATATGGTAATCCATAATTAGTCACGATACTATTATTTAATAGCTCGAAGTTAAATTCATCTCCTGTAAGAATCATTTATTAGTCCCCTTTAGTATTGATTTATATACTGTATTGATTACCCTTTCTCATGTTT
>Ga0157364_1004634_pt1 | contig 13777 bp, 11 predicted proteins | sample AttsexASBM2_FD_111476 | JGI IMG/M metagenome (GOLD analysis project Ga0157364, IMG submission 111476) | Fungus gardens microbial communities from leaf cutter ant in Ribeirão Preto, State of São Paulo, Brazil - Atta sexdens ASBM2 | ecosystem: Host-associated > Fungi > Mycelium > Unclassified ... | reverse complement strand
GTCCCAAAAGAGGATAGAAAAGGACAGAAATACATCTTCTGTCTCTCAATCTTGTTCATGTGTTTGCCGACGTCCGTATTTCTCTTCTAGTAGTATAAACTCTATGTGCATACTTGGCTTTGGGCCAAATCCATCGAGAATCTGCCCCTCTACTTATGCTCCACCAATTAATGTCACTCTCAAACGCGACATCAATTAGTGAAGCAAAAGGATTGGTTCTCGATGATGCTCGGGACTAAATATGCATCACTGCTTCGAAGTTCACTGTGTTTAACAGACAAAATTGATCAATGAGTGATTCTTTAATGTTATTAAGTGCATTTAGCGGTCTCAACATCAACATTGGATAAGAGCTCGCTTCTATTGATGCATTTTTCTAGATCTAGATTTGATGGATGATCTAGAAGAACCAATAATAATGAATACTCAGTCAACTGTTGAGTCTGCCGCTCTTATCAACTCCGATTAATCTAATCGGTCGATTGTTACACTGGAACTGATCAATTGCATTTGCTGTTCAGCAGAATTGTTCAATCACGATTGATACTTAATCGATCGATTAGATTAATCGGCATTGATGAGGCCCTAGGCCAGTTTTCATAGGCTGTATTTATAGTCCACATCTTCTTATTTCAAGACCGTTTTAAGTAATGTCATCGTGAAGGGAAATCAAATGTGCTCTTGCGCATACATTTTTAACAGCAGTAACAGCCAATAAGAACGTGGTACTATATGCCATGTTACCGCGGTTATTTGAATTAAGCGTTATGTCATAATAAAAATTGATTTTTTACAATCTTTTTCCCATTTAATATTAAAGTTTTCTCTTTTGAGAAGAAGATAAAAATGTATATTTTTTAATTCTATTTTTTGATGATTATTTTTACATATTTTTGGCAAATAATATAGTTTCTCGAACTGTAGTCACTTTAGCTTAGCACGCAAATTTTTTTAAATTTTTATTGCAAATATTTTAATTTAAATAGTCGCATTTAGAATCTGCGCAGAACCGTATAAAATTTGTCTTGAGAATGCGCACTTGATTTTTTTTTCTACCATGAGTAATGTGTTTAAGATGCCAATACGACCCTCTGATTGGTTCATGACATTATAAAACTGTACTCAAAACAGTCTTGATTTTGAAAATATAGATCTAAAAAACATCTAAAAAATTTTTATAAAATGACTTATGTTTTGATTTTGAACTTTGTGTTATTTGGGAATTTTTTATATAGTGACCATATTGATGCTAAATTGCTATACGATTTCTTCGATACGAGCGATCGACCAAACAATTTCATTACCTAACGTCAGTTTGCTTCAGTTGTTAGTACTTTGTATATTTACACAAATAAGGAATTTAGTTAAAAATTTATGAATGATAAATTTCATATTTTTCTATCGCAATGTCTTTATACAAGGCAAGAAGAATTAGTTCTTTGCGTCAATCACTTGCGTATAAATTACCGAAGAAGATTTTGATTAGGGTAAGTAAAATAGTTGCGATAACGTTTTGAAACGGAATTTTATTTTTCTTTAATTATATACTTCTTTAATTATACATTTTTTCTTTAAATATACACACTGTGAAATAATTTAAACAAATTCAAATTTCTTACAAAAATTTAAAAAATTCATTTATAATTGATATATGTATATAAGATCATTTAATTGTATATTATTAATTGTATATATTGTACAGAGAATCATTTATATAATTATCGATGGGAATATATCTACAACAATAAATTTGTATTTAAAATATTTATAAATACTTTGCTTATTAATAAAGTAAATATATATTCTTATTTAGAAATTTAAAATATTTATTTAATTATATATTAATTATATATATATATTTAATTATATGTATTTAATTATATATTATAATTTGATTAAAGACAAAAAAAATGAGAAGCAAAATAAGGACATAATAATTTTCATTTAGCCCGATAGATTAAAAGGTCGTTATTTATTTCGATCAGCTGTACGGCGAGTTTTGGAATATATGGAATGGATAACAAGGGAAGAGATAATCAAGGAAATTAGCGATGATGTAACGATTAATATTAGAATGGTTCAACAGAGGGACAAAATAGAAAAAAAATTACTTACATTAGAGGTATTCAATGAAACATATGTGTATATAGTATGTTAAAAGTAGATAAATAGAAATAAAGAATCAAAATTTAACGTGTAAAAAATGTATCTGCTGATTCAAGGATCGATCGATACTTCTAGTGAGACCGATTGAAAGATCTTCCGCGGATAAAGCATACATATATGATCTTATGACAAAATTCCGCGCATTCACAAAGTATTCTGAGGATTTGAGAAAAGATCTGGCAGCTGCATGCTTTTATCAATATTTACCGTCTGATCGGGTAATTGTTCGTCAGGGTCATAAAGCGAGAAATCTTTATTTTATTATGAACGGCGAGGTCAATTTGTCAAAAGTAGTGATTGATGATTTAACAGGTAAGAAAAAATAATACTACAAATTTTTAGAATCTTGGACACAAAAAGATGACATAAAAAATCTAATAAATTGGAAAGAATGTTTGTATTGAATATATAGAGAATATTTACTGTTTTATACATAATAGAAACACAAGAATATGATGAGATGGAAATATAAGATATATCAACATTTTCCATTTAATTTATAATATTTGAATAAATTTCTTATTGTTAATTTGATCATTATATTATTTTTTTGACAAACTTTACTTTATAAGATAAGTTATATCTATATTTTGGAAAGAGAATTCTGAAGGAAAAATGATGTAGCTTAATGTAAAGAATTAGATGTAATGTTTTCTGTTAGGTGATGAAAAAGTTGTAGATATAGGAAGCATACATTCAGGAGATATGTTTGGTGAAATTGCATTATTGCACACGTTACCGAGAACGTCAACGATAATTACTAAAAGTTAGTAAAAATGAATTATGAAAATAGACGTGCTAATAGAGATCAAAATTTATACTACTTCTTATGTGAATATTATTTAGCGTCAGTTGATTTGCTTCTAATTACTCAAGACGATTTTAATAAGATCTTGCGCAGTAATTTGACAAAAAAATGGGATGTTTTGCGAGATGCGTTGGTTCATTTTAATTATTTCAAGTTGTGGGATGAAGAGACGATACGAGAATGTTGTATTTTGAGCAAATTAAAAGACTTTAAACCTAATGAGGTAAATAATTTGGCAGTGCAATAATTATTTTATGTTAGAGGAAAAGGTGATATTATGAAGTCCTTGTTGGTTTCTTGTCCCTTTTTACGATCCCTTTTAATATTTCCGCTATTAGATAGCAAAAAAATTATTTATGACATCATTTGTTCAGTAGTCATATGCAATCAATACCTTGATTTTGTAACGCAAAATCAAGATTGAAAAGATACCTTTGCATATTTAAAAATTATATCTTAAATCATAAATATTTTATAATTTTGAGTTTAAGATCGATTGAACAACACTTTGATAAATGTAATTGTTAGTTTTCAATTTAAATAATTGATTATTTAGTTATTTTATAAAATGTAATGAGAGGACATAATAGTACTTTCTCCTCTAATATTTCGATAATTCATTATTCTCGAGAATATTTCAAGAAATAAACACAAATCTGAACACAAAAAATACAGAAAATACTAACAAATTAATTTGAAAGATTTTGTTAGGTGATGGAAAAGGCATGGTGAATTATGTGCATTTTATTCTGAAAGGTAAATGTCGCCTTATTGAGCATATGCTTGTTCGTGAGCGTCCTTCTTATCATGGAATGCAATACGAATTATATGATTCTGAAACTTTCCGTCCACAACTACAAAGAGTGCCGAAAAAGATTGCGGAATCTGATGAGCTTGAATCAAATCAATTTGATAAATCCATTCCAGTACGAATTAAGAAGAAATAACTTTATTCTCTTATATATTGTTTCTTTAATTTTAGTAAAACTATGCACTTCTTTCTTTGCGCTTGTATTTTTTCGATGCACTATGTACATACATCATGTTTAATTTTAAATATTAAGAAACAGTTTTAAATAATTATGTTAATGTAATTTTAATACGATGAATATAGTTTGTATTATTTTATAAAAAGATTATATAAAAGATTTTATTTGTTATAAAAGTATGCGGATTGAATTATTGTTAATCAATAATTATATATAATTTAAGTAATTCTTTTAATTATTAGTGCAAAGATATTTTATTACTTAGTATTGTCTGATTATACCGAAAATTGGTATACAGAATATGTATATTTACTGATCGCATTTTTTTTTGCAGAAATCTGTTGAAATAAAAGAAGAAGATGATCAATTAAGCATTGTTACTACTACACTTTTAGACGTTGTAAGTATTTACAGCACGCTTTTTTCTTCTTCTTACTAATCTATCTCAATTAGTAAAATTATACGAAGTTATCTGATCGAGTAAATTATTGAAGTTCATTTCAGTTAAACTTATTGAAATGGATTTTTGGATAAATTTAATTTTATTAGTCAGTAATATAGGTTCATAAATTAATTTTATAATTTAAAATCATAAATTGATCAATTTGCATGTGTTAATAAATATTATAAAATCAAGGTTAAAGGATGGCATGAAATTACTGAAGTTGCGGAGATATTAATGCGAGAACCGTCTGTTACATCTCAATTACGTTATCCTAGTGATGTTCGCACTATATTCATGCAAATATGCACTTTGTCACGGGGTGCGTGTTTTGGTTTAGGTGAGAAACATATATTATACAAATTATATTTTCTTTTATCTAATACGATGTAATGAATCAATATTTAATTAATTAAGGAGAGCAAATGCTTTATCGAAGAGTCATAGCGATTACGCCAGTACGATGTTTTCTTATCCCGCGATATTGGTTGCTCGAGCATAACCGTGCCAATATTTGGGGACGTGTGAAATTATTCATGGACTTAAAATATCCAACTAAAAAACAGCTATTTAACGAATTTCTTCTAAATCGAAAGTATGATAAATTATTAAACATAATTATAGTAATATTTTCAGATTCCTTCTAATTATCAAATTTTTATGTAATTATTGATTTAATGATTTATAGAAATTATTGCACTATTTTCTCTGACTTTTATTTTAGATGGATGACGTATAAGCAGAATTTAGTTAAAGATGCCATTAATCGACGTGGTTATTTTCATAGTAATGTAACGATACACGACGTACCGTATTCCATCAGAATTACTGATGAAATAGATCCAAAACTATAATTATTCTTCTCTATTGTTTCTATTAAATAAATATAATTTTAAATAATATATAATACTATCGTAGTATAATATATATTGGATATATATATATAATATTTATTTAGAAATTTGTAGAAATAAAATTTGAACGCGCTCATTATTTATATAAACATTTCATGTATTAATATATTAATATATTTTGCATTTGTGCAGACATTAATATAAATTCATTATTATAAAAATTGTGTAAAGTCATCCTCTTAATGATCATTAAATTTATAATATATATATCTATGTTTGATATTGGTCCACTCTAGATCTTATTTGTTTGATGTCCGCAGCGTATGTTCTACAACATCCGCCGATATAACGAACGCCAAGATCCAACCATTCATCAATGAACTCGTGCAAAGAGGCAATTTCTCCTTCTTTCTTCCATCCTTCAGATACTGTATATTTTTCTCCGCTGTTAGGGTATACTATCAATGGTATGAGGTCATTTAACTTGTTTTTATTGATATCTTGCAGCAGAGCGGTAACACATTGTGGAGCAATACAATTAACACCGATCGCTAATATTTGTCCGGGTAATGCATTTTTGTAACACCTCACGGCAAGCTCTTGAAAGTTATTACCGTCTGCCAAGCTTTTTCCATCATTTCTACAGGAGAATGACAACCATGCCCGCGTATCTGGAAATTCCTTGAGTAGATCGATTATAGCCTCCGCCTCGCGCATACAAGGTATTGTTTCTATCGCCAATAGATCAACACCTCTCTCCAGCAATGCGCATATGCGAGGTCTATGCCAATTGATCAAAAATTCTCGCGATATGTTGATACAATACGAACCAGTATACTCTGAACCATCGTGCAAGCAAGCGCCGTAAGGACCGCAAGATCCAGCGATTAGTGGCTTTCGATTCCTCACATTTTTATTCTCTATTTCTTTACTATAAACGTTAACGGCATCTTTAGCGTAATCAACAGCTTTACGGATAATCTCGAGACTTTCTTCCTCGGTGATACCGAGATGCTTTACAAAACCGTCGATAGTTGCTTGATATGTATTTGTCTCTATGATATCGGCACCAGCACGCAAGAAATCCAAGTGAGTAGCGAAGACGGCTTTCGGTTTCGTTATGAGAAAACGTGCAGTCCACAGAGGATCACCATTAATTTTTTCATCTAGGTGGGTAGATAATTGCGTAGAAAAACCACCGTCCAGCACTTTTATCTCCGACATGATTGGTTTTTTTTTCGCTTTTAGAAGTTAAAATCGTTTAATTTTAATTTATTTAAACTTTATATGAAAAACCAATATCACATAACGAAACAAAAAATTTTATTGCAATACGAATATAAATGCATAACTTGCATCTCGATTGCTTGATGTGTACTACGATATTACAAGAAGTTAGTCCAATGCACGGACTTTATACATATTACGAAGATAATTGTGAAATGGCTTGTTGCTGTGTCTACATTTTGATAGTCAATCATTATAAAAGTATGTGTCATTGTCCAAGTATTCGCTTCTTCCGGAGTATTGCGTATTGGTCGTAGATTACTGTATCATGCGCAGCATGTAATCATATCTAATAGCTGATACAATGTCATCCTTTTTTTATCAGGTATTTGTGCAAGACGAAAACAGGAAAATGCAGATAAGAAATCGTCTAGCAATATAAGTAAACGTTTATTTTTTGAATTGATCGTTTGACCTTACAAGATATTTGATATAAAGTTCAAAATACAATCTAAGGTTGTGTTCCGTTGCACGCATAATGCGCATGATGTATCGTAATCCTTGTTTAACACGCGAACAACAAGGATAAAATGATATCTTATGCGCATTATTTGTATTAAATGACGCATATTAAATGACACTAGAAAGAACACTAATAATCTTTATCTGTAATGGATTTTGATAACTATTTTCATTAATCATTACTACTGCGACGAATCGATATAATTCTTTCAGTTAATTAGTAATTGACGAACGACGATAATTAATGTAACATTGATTTATTGCACAACAATATTAAATAGAAAACTAGCTTAGAGGAAAGTGGGGCAAGATGAGATATCCATATATCTTCTAAACAAAAACGTGTCGTACACAAAGTAATATACTCATAAAAAGTTTCTTTTTTCATTTTGTTTTAGAATGATGAGAAACTATAAATTCCTACAAATTTATGAATCTAAACAAATTGAGAGAAAATCAGATAATTGTGGACGTTTATATTTACCAGTTAAATAATTGGTAATCAAAGTTGTAGAACAGAAATTTTATTTTATTGCGTGAAGTCAATCTATCGAAAATAACAATCGATACGTTAATAGACAAGAAGAAATGGTAATACAAATGTTCATATTATATATATTATTATACATATAGTGAATGCAAAAAATATTTGTATAGAGAAAGTGTTTTTAAAAAAATTTTATTTTTAAAAAATAAATATTATCCAGCGAAAAATGAGTCATCGAATTCATGTTAAATCGATAAATACGATGATTTCAATCAATTTGACGTCGATTCGACGTTTAATTAACGTTCGTTTCTTGCTGGGTAATTATTCATAAAGAATAAAATAGACTGTATGTTTCTTAAAATTATATATATTAAAAAGATGTGTATTAATTATAGAAAATATATCATCTGAAAAATAAGCAAAGAAAGTTAAAAATTGTATTGTTTACATGCTCAAAAAGTATTTGTACAAGAAATTTAGCTTCTAAAAAATGCTCATTTGTTAATGTAAGAACAAAATATATTCCTTGTATAAAATTGCTAATTAATGTTTATTTTCTACAATAAGACTTTTTATAAAAAATTTCCTTGTAAGAACTTTTTGCTTTCACTATATATACTTGCTTTGATTTTTTTTAATTTTTAGATACAATTATTCTATTTTATTATAAAAATAAAATATTAAAATATATTATGTATTTCATATGCTATGTATTTCACTTGTACAAAAATTTGTTTCTAATTTAATATAATTCAGTCCTAATGAAGAAATGTCTTAATGTCTTAATAAAGAAATGTGCAAATGTATAAATGTTAAGTACAAAAATTGAGGAGATCTTTATTTACATCTTTATTTAATATTGTTACACACACACACACACACACACACACACACACACACACACACACACACACACACACATTCGCGCACGCGTGTATATTCACATATAAGAAAAAACGTATTTAGTATTAAGCACTTTTATGAATTTACACAGTTTACTTTTCATAAAAAATTAATGAAAGAATTCTCTTTATCATGATTATATGTTTGTGATAAAGTAAAGAGATAAAAACTAAAAGTGAATAACTATATGTATATGCATACAAACTTTGAGTTGTAATAGAAATAAAACATATTAGTTCAAATAGAACATATTAGATCAAATATTATACAATAGAAAATCAATAACGCATTTTTTCTTATTTTCTTTATGTATCATCTTGCTTAAGTATACATGTACTTCTAAACATGTTATTGTATTTTGTACATCGTTAAAGACATTATTGTAACGATAGAAATATTACAAATGATGATACCTTAATAATATCACACTAATTAAGTATCTAAATTTCATATTTTTTAGATAACAAATAAATGTGCACAATCCAATTATTTCACATTATATTCTGTATAATGTAAATTATACAGAAATTAAATAAATCAATAACGTGTAAATATATAATTTGTCAAAGATTTTAATTATTTACATGAAAACAATATCTCAAAGAATTTTTAATTTGATAAATGTTTCGAATTCTATGCATTTTCCAATTGGAATGCGTCACAGTATTTGAATGTTAATTCTTAAAATTAGGTAGTGGCACTTTTTCGTACTTATTAATAAAAAATTATTTTTATAAACATGAGAAAGTATGTGAACAATTTTGTATCGTATAAATGTGCTATTACAAAAAATAAATAAAATTAAAATATTTGCGTATTATGCATGAATATACTATTTCTCTCTCTTGCCTTGACGCAATAAGAAATGATTTTTTTATTTCTATTTATACTAATGCATTTTCGATATGCTATAATCGCCATATGGCACATTAACTGAGAAATATTTTGAAATATTAAATTTGATATATCGCGTATTATTAGATATAATTACAATTATGACAATATAAAAGGTCACATAAGATTGCAGTGCAGAATTATGAATAAATTACTAATCTGCACTGAATCTTAGTATTCAGTAAATAATTTAATATTCACAACGGCACATAACTACAAAATTTCCAAACGGACTAAGCTTTCTGGTCCACCTCATGATTACTGATCATCACGTAACTAGGATTGCTGAAACTATCCGGTATACCCTTTCTCAAATCATTCTTCTGTTTTGGCATGTTCACGTAATTATCTTGCATGCAGATGATGGACGGCGCATAATCTTTTTTTTTCAAATCCGTCGTATCCTTTTGTGCATCATTCACGTCCGTGTCGTTCAGATCTATTAAATGAAGATTCCGTGGCGCGTTGCAATAACCAGAATCTCGATCGATTGGTCTATCGACTATCTGATCCTTCATCGCTTGTCTTTGTCGTGCGAATTCTGCTCTTCGCTCGTGAACATTGATCGGTTTCAAGTAGGGATCCTCCTCAGAATGCTTCAGCATGGGAGACAGCTCGACTGCGTCCTCGGAATCCGATGCGGGCGATGGAAACTCAAAATGCGAGTGTTCCTGGTGTGGTCTAGGACTAAATATTCCGGACTCATCTGTCGGACAACCGGGGCTCATACATAAGTACGATGAATCCGCACTTTTTGAGAATGGCGAGTTCACATAATCGTGACTCGGCGACGATAGAACTGTGTGATCCGGCGCGGACATCATTGTCAAATAATCGTTTTTGCCGCTTTCCAGATTCATCGTGTTCATATCCATGTACGGTGTATTTAGACTAATGTAATGCTGGAACAGAGAAAAAAAGTTTTTATTATGTATTGTGTCTGCTTTGAAATTTATATTATTAATATATTAATTAATCACTTAATTAATTATATTAATATTATATTAATTATTCAATAATTTAAACATATGATTCCTTATTCTTAAACATGTTAAACATTTTTATTGTGTTTTTATATTGTTTATTATGTATTCCTCTTTTAAAGAATTATTTATTTATACATGTATTATACTTCTTTCGGTTTGTGTTACGACTTAATATTGTTACATTATGAAACAAAGATGAAAAAATAACTCACCAATCTCACATTTTCTTCCAATAAATTTCCAATGCTCTCCACAAGATCCGTAAAGCTTGGACGTAGCGTTGGTTTAGCTTTCCAGCACTGTAACATTATGTCATATACTTCGCGAATAGCGTAATCAGGTTGTTCCATTCTGTAGCCCTCAATCAATTTTTGATACTGCTTCTCTGCCTCCATGCCGGGATATGGCGTTTCAGCCAAGGTGAAAAATTCCCATAGTACTATGCCAAAACTCCATATGTCGGATTGCGTCGAAAACACTCGATCTCTAATCGATTCGATGGCCATCCATTTTATTGGCACTGGACCGTCACCTTTTTTCTTATAATTGCCATCTTTGTACATAGTCTTTGCTAGACCAAAATCACAAATCTTGACTATGTTGTCCTCGGCAAGCAAGATATTTCTTGCCGCCAGATCTCCATGCAAGACCTGGATAAATATATATGTGTTATTATTTAGTTAATGAAAGCATTATTGAAAGAGGCATTTAATGCATAAAATATTATGAACTATGAGTATTTAAATAGTTTTAATAATTTCACCATGACTTGGGAACGATTTTATAAATCCAATTTTAAAGAGTTAATTTTTTACATTGCTTGAAATTATGCAATTTTTATTTATTCTACATTTATATTTCATTTTTATTTATTAATGAAATTAAAACATTTTATGCTTCTTTCGCATTTATCTATGCCAAACTTACGTTTCTTTGACAAAGATATTCCATTCCACGTGCTACTTGAAACGCCCAAGACAATAGATCTTGAGTACAGATTGGTTTAAGATGTTGGTCTTTGTAGTCACCGCAGTAATTTGATCTCCATCCTGGTTGAGATGAATTACTGTTGATACAGCCATCTGGCGAGAAGTTAATCTCTGGAGAATCCGGATTCGTTCCCGGACAATAGTGCACCACCATATCGCCAGTGTCTGAATTCACACTAAGACTGCGAGAAAAGGACAATGCCGCATATTTTATCCTATCATATGGGCAGAAGAGAAAAGGAAAATCTTGTTAAACCGCACCCGTTGCATGCACCAGTTTATGTGTATTTTACTTAGGGCTTTTTATTTAACAGAATATATTTTATAACATACAAATGGTTAATCAAGAATTAGAAATCCTTCCTTAGAAATTTCTGAAATTTCTCATGCAGATTAAATTATTAATGCGAGATTCTTTGGCGTTAGTATATAAATTTATTCATTTTATTTAAATTTCATTAAAAATACATTTAATTAAAATTAAACTATATAAAGTTATATAAAGTTATTAATAGTCCAATTTTAATTCAATTGATACTCCCTCTAAGATATCATACATGAAGCACAAATATTTGCTTTTTAATTAATTTATTATATATTGTATTTATAAAAGCGTGAGATTTCAAATGTAGCTAGTTTAGAATGCAATCAAAAATACTTCCTAAATGTTAGTTATATTTATTAATAAAAAAAGGTAAATATAATAATAACAGACTATTTGAAAAATGATCGGTAGACAAACCTGTTATTACTACTGACGCTACTAGTTCTCATCAGTATATCCATACCGATATTAAGGTCGAGTTTCCCAGTCTTAGGATCAATTTGATTAATAAAATCATTTCTATGTCGTAAAAGATAATTATGTAAATTGCCGAAACGACAATATTCGACAATCACCAGTAATTCGCCTATTGTATAATAAAACAATTTTAATTATTAACGCTTGACAGTATATTTAACTTTATCCGTTCTGTCTTTGCTCATAATTGAGTAAATATATTTTTACTTATATGTATACCTTTTTAAAAGTGCAAATTTTAATAAAACATAATTACTAAATGTAATTTTTGATTTTCAACAATACATACGTTTCGATATATTTTTAGTGCAAGCACCAAGAAGATTAACGACGTTTAAATGCTTTCCAAGATGCACCATAATTTTAAGTTCACTCGCAAGTGCACGAACATAAGTAGGATTCGTAGTTCGACGAACCATCTTCACAGCAACGGTAGTAACAGTCTCACTTTCGCATATTCCATGCGCTTCCGCCTTCATTACAACGCCGAATTCACCACTTCCCAATTGTTTTCCTAAAAAAAATAATTGAAATGATTATTGTATTAAACTAGCTTGATTTATTATATTACGTAAAGCATAATCACGCTTACCGAGCTTTAATCGTTCCCTTGGAAACTCCCACTTTTTATCATAAGGAAGTAGTTCTGCTTGATCGTCAACCGTCAAATCTGGATTTAAACATTCTAAAGCACCTTCTTCAAAGTGCATAAGACCCGCTTCCATCAATTCTTTCCTCATTTTCTATGTAACAATTCAATTTTAATTTAATTAGACTTATCCATAAAATATTTTCTTATAACGTTATATGGAATTATATTTCATATAGAATAACAAAAAAGTTTGCTTACTTTTGTGTTTATCAAATCATTATAATATATTATTACAATAATTTTATAAATATACAAAATTTTATCATACAAACTTTTTTGTTGCCCTATATTTCTATATAAATTATAAAATGTATAATTTACCTTTTCACGACGAACTTTAATTGTGAAAAAGATTGCTAATATCACTAGGAAAAAACCTAGAATAGCAATTGAAGTAGCTAATATTATGTCAAGTTTGTGCCCTAAAAAAATTTTAAGTTTTTTAATATATATTATTCTAAAAAACAAAAAAAAAGAGGGCTACGAGCCCAAAAATTATTATATAAATTCAAACATGATAATATAGAATGTAAAAAAACAAAAGAAACAGAAATGTTTTAAGTTAGAAATTTATTATAGAATGCTAGCAATAAACAGACGTTTCGATCGCGATCGGATCATTTTGAATGTTAAAAACATACATAATCGTTACAGCCAAAAAATATATTATTCTATTTAATATTATTTTTTTAATTATACAATATTTGTTGTTGTAATATTGTTTAAAGCTTACATTTTGCATTTTTCACTGTTATAAGCTGATAAGTCTCATTGGTACCCAGTCGGCTAATAGCTCGACACGAATATTTACCACTGTCGTGATGTTTTAAATATTTTATATTAAGTTCTTGATAATTATATTTAAAAAAATATTGATCATTTTCTTTTAATAATACATTGTCCTAAAAGTTATTAAACATGGAATATAGTATACATTGCGCTTTTTTTTTTTTTTTATTTTATTAAATAAAAATAATTATAAATGCATATTACTTTATAACAAATAACTGTTGGTTTGGGCATTCCTTCATTAAAAAATTGAAAAATTACCGT
>Ga0157364_1004633_pt1 | contig 13781 bp, 13 predicted proteins | sample AttsexASBM2_FD_111476 | JGI IMG/M metagenome (GOLD analysis project Ga0157364, IMG submission 111476) | Fungus gardens microbial communities from leaf cutter ant in Ribeirão Preto, State of São Paulo, Brazil - Atta sexdens ASBM2 | ecosystem: Host-associated > Fungi > Mycelium > Unclassified ... | reverse complement strand
TATATATATAAAAAAAAATATATATATATATATATATATATATATATATATATATATATATATCGTTTTTTCATTGCGATAATATTAAAATCGTTGAATGATATACTTAAATGAGATGGTTACATATTCTCTTTATAAAATTTGCTTATCAATGATATGAAACAATGATTGTGTCAGTAGTCAATACGAGAGAAATGAGGTTGATTTAGATTAGCTAGAACTAGCTAGAAATGAATATCATATGGGAGAGAACTTATTAAAATTATTAAGATGGTGCAAGAAAAGTTTGTCATAGTCATTAAATAAAACTTGAAAATGAAATTGCATAAACTCGAAGCTATTTTTATTAATTCCAATATAAGTATATTATTCTCTATTTAGAAAAAAAACATTTTTAAATATCTTTTTAAAGAATTTCGATCCATGTCTATTTAACTCAAAATTTAATAAAAAATTTAATATAAAGAAAACGACAAAGCTTTTGCACTAGCCTAATAATTGATTTCATATGAATCTATTTAAAATATTTCATAGATAGTTGAGATAAAGAGGTGCAATCTTTCCGGAGGAAATATTTCTATATTTAATAACTATATAAAGAGAATATATTCGATTTCGAATAGTTGAGTATGTATTGGATCATTAATTGGCAAATACCTTTAAAAATGCGGCCTATACCTTAAATAATCTTTATAATAATCTTTATAAGTAGTGTAGAAAACATTTCTCATTTTATATCGTAATGCAATAGTGCGATTTTTACGTTCCTTAAGAAACAGAGTAAATATTATATATCTAATGAGGATATCACAATGCGAAATGACGATAAAAATATAAAGAGATAATCGATATACTTGTAACATAAGAGATATATAAGCGCGTGCGTCAATAGGCGCGTTAATTGTTATATTTTATAATAACTTTTAAAAAATTTATCGTAACTTTACTCGTAGAATATCGTAGATCAATGTCTTATGCGCATATCGTACGCACCTATACTTAAGAAGAGTCTACTTATGCAAATATAATCTCTTAAGTCGTGCGTATGCGATCAACTTCGTACTCATGGAAAACGCATTTATAATATTCGATGCATTTAATGCCAGGCATTTAAATGTTCTTCCCGCATAAAAGGAAGGAAAATACTCCAATGTATGTAGGAACAAATGCTGTAATTGTAATCTCTTATACTTACTATCGCGCTATTTTTATGCTTTTACGCATTCGTGGTTGGAAAGCAGGATATATCGTATATATAAATAAGCAACATATAATAAAAAAGAGTTTTATTAACTCTCATGTAATTGCACGTAAATTCGACTTACAATTTCATACTTTAAAAGAACTTAATACTTTCTGAACCAAGAAAGCAATGTATCGTGCAGTTAGATAATGCGTATGTTACCTAATCTGATATCCTGAGATCTAAAAAAAAACATTACGTAAACGTCTTGAACAATATGTACAATAGATTGCCGGCTTATGTACTTAGTGCCAGATAAAAATCTCAATTTATATGTTCTTTTTGTGGTAATAGTAATAAAAGATAATCAAGCGGCAGCATGTTCATATTCATGTATGAGCACGTTTCTCTTCGTAATGCGTTAGATTGAATGGAGGAGAAGATGGCTTTTCAGTGCCACATGTGAGTTTTGATATTAAATTAATTTGTATATCGCTCTAAGCTTTCTATCCGAAAATGGTACCAATAAACGGAATTTGCCTTACTCATCCAAAAAGTGATATACTGCTACATTATTTATTCCTCGCGAATGTGTTCCCTAAAATCTTTCTTGGAAAATCACGTTTCCATCAACGTCATGAGAGAAAAACAAATCATGACAAATTGAATTAGTATCATGCGAAATAAATCATAGAAAGAGACATAAGGAAGTGGCCTTTTCTGTAACAACCGTTTCCGACGCGTGAGCATCATCAGCCGTTTCGTTCTCTTTAATCCTAACAGAACATCTCTGCTGGAAATAATGGTGTCTCTTCGCGCGTGTCACCTGCAGCATATCCATGCCCGACACAGGACAGTTTCTGAATTACAGATACACAGTAGAGACTCGGAGAAGTTCACGTGTTATATACTTAATTTAGTAACAAGAATGAGATGTGTTTCGCCCGCGGAATAACGTATAATAATAAGTAACATTATATCCAAATATGTTTGTGCGCGGCACGTTTTGCGCTCTGTATACCATAATATTTTTCCTTAACGTTATCGTAGCGGAATGGGTAGACATGCCACAATTCTCGGATGAAACAAAAGTTTATAGGTAAGTTAGTTACATCACTTAATTCTCTGGATCACTCTAGATTAATATCGCTTGTATACTCTTTAAGGATACCTTCTGTACAGCACAATCAGTTTTATAAATTCAGACGAGGCGACACGGATAACATTAATTTTCCCAGTAATCAACGAAATGGTAGCCAAGCTTATCATTGGGTCAAAGCCACGTATACGATGCATAATAGGACGGAGATTAAGAAGATAAATTCTGTCTCGGTATCAACAACGCCGGTGAATCTGTTTCCTGATCAAATCACCGACAATTTCGCAAATATCGGTACAACGATTCGCACTGCAACAATCACTGATACTGTGACTGAGGTAACGGAAAGACGTTCACGGGATAAAGAACTGAAATTAAACAAATCATGTATAAACAAAATAATTTATTTTTTGACATTGTAAATATTTTAAATGTTTAGAATAAATTAAACAAAGAACGACTTAACAAGAATAATATGATGTCATCAACAAAAGATACAATGGTTAACACACTTACGACTCAACCGCCACCAAATACCGAACAAAAAATGTCGCAAGATAAATATGACAACGACACATCGAAGCGGGATGATGGTATATTCCAATACTTGCCCATAGACATACTTAAAAATGTTCACCATACTTTGCAGTCACAACCAGCATCAGTCGAAGGAAAACTTTATTTTCTTAAAACGATCGAGAAAACATTGATGTCAGAGATAGGTAAGATTTGCCCGCATATTTCCTCCGCACGTTATTGAAAGTTTTTATATATTATACTCATCAACAGAATCTCGCCTTACTACTACTATGGCACCAAGTCGCAAAATAAGAGGTGTCGAGTATTATGGGCACGATGATCACGAAGATCATTCTTTAGGATTCCCTTCGATAGAAGGCACACTGATGGCCATATCATTCCTCACGTTTGCAGTTTATCTTGTTCGATTAGTCATGGTAAGGAATATTCCTCGAAACATTGATCTCCCTGATTAGAATTATTACTAATTATAAAATTGCACTCTACTGTCTTTGATGTGTATATTACTGAAGAAAAATCATTGCAGCTTCTCCTTCGGAATATTAATACGCCTACGACCACTACAACCGCCGCTACAGTGTTTCTTGGCAAACGAAAACGATCCATCGATTTCGACGACGACACCGCTAGGATACTTAATAACATTAATAGTTTCGTTCCTGATCTTTAAAATGTAATATAAAATAGTATATTATTGGTGGTGGGAATAACTGGAAAATGAATGATTCTATATGAAAAAATATGTCAAAAATATATGACAAAATTTTTTCATACGAAGCTTTATATATTTTCGAGAAAATCAATTTTAAAATTAAAAATGAGAGATTTGAAAACTTTATACATATATGTATGTACGTAGAAAAAGATTAAAAATTATGTGAACTTGAATAAATGGCGATTTCTCGAATTTCAATCAACAAAGCTTTGTATGAAAAAATTGGATATCTTTTATCTGAGTTTTTTTTCATGTAAAATTATTTTTTTCCCGATTGTGCCACCAATAATGATATACCCTGCATGCCTCGTGAAATTAAAGCGGAATGTATTATCGATGTATCGACACATATATCTCACAGTTAAAATCGAATTATTCTTATTGATTTAATGCTATTATTAATACACTGAAAAAAAATTTATTTAATTAACTAAACACATTTAGTTGTTTGCAGATTCGGTTAATTCAAATTTTATTTAATTGAATTTAACCATAGTCTGCTTAACATTGAACAATGTGTTAGTCAGACTGTGTACCAAATTCATTGTTTCATGATAAACTGTTATAACTTAGCTTGTACATCCATCGATGATGTTGAAATAATTGAAGGAAACGCATCGACGTAGATTTCCGTTGGATGACGTAATGGTAATTCGAGCAATGCTCCGATGAGATACGTCAATTTTACTTTATCTGTTCGATACGTATTGGTATATTTCTGATATGCGATGATATCTTGCGATAACAAGCTAGACCATGCTATGTTATATAGATCAAGAGATAAACAGTAGGGATGTTGACATCTGTCTTTAGTCTCGAATATTAATCTTTCCACTTCTTTCTGCGTTTCGACAAGAATTGTCCGATCCGTGAGTTCGACTGACGTTCTTTCCGTCCACTAAAGAGGGAAGAAGTATAATGTTTAATGTATTGTCTCTTATTAGAGTTAGTTTCGTTTAGATAAATTTTTCTTACCTCAGATAATAAGATACATGTTACGTACATAACATCTATGAATGGTAATATAATGTTATGCAAGATGGAAAACAATTTGGTATTATTTCCTATAAAAATTAAATCATTCACTGTATGCAAGCAGTTCTGTGATATCAATACATTTAACGACTTTTCCCATTCTATTTTAATTAAAGCTTTGTCTTCAATCGGTCGCATCGCGAATTCTGTGCTGAATAATCTTCTTAACAATTCATACCGTTCCAAAGCTACTTCTGCAAATAAAATAGAAAAATTGATAAAAGAACTATAAGAAAAATAAATAAAGTAATCCTTTCCAATCTGTTATACTTGCATGGAAAGAAAACAATTATTTTTTTATATTTTACTATTACATCAGTAATTAAATAAAACATTATTGCTGTTAATGTTTATAATCATTACCAGTTTCAATGCCATTCTCTCCTATCGTTGCAGTTATAAAAATTATTTCCGCTAAAAAAGCCAAAGTCGGATTACTATAAATAGCAATATTAATGGCAGGTACCGCTATTTGTAAAGTCTGTTCAGATAGAGGATGTCCTTTAATATTTGAATAATTTAATTGTTTCATTCTTTTATGCCTTTGTTTGATTTTTAATGTATTTGATGAATCAAGTACTATTAACTCATCATGAGGTTTTAAAGATTCCAATATTTCCTGTTTGATCATATCGTTATCAGTACTGCAACAAATTACGTATACATAATGTAGAATTCTGAAGATATATATATTAACAGATATTTATGTCTATAGCTTATAACTAAAATAATAGGCAAGATTAAAAACTAAGAATGGATAATGTTGCACATGCAGATTAATTACTCCAACTCCAAACTATATATTATACAAAGTTTAATACTTACGTTTTAGTTCCATACATTAAGGCTTTCAATGATTTAATAACAAAGCTCTTAAACCATTGATAGTCTTGGATCAATAAATCGAGTGTATATGGTTCTTTCGGTTTCGTTTGAATTTTTTCATTGAAGAGCAAAGCTATAATATTGATTGGCATAAGTACAGTATTCTTCTTGTGTGATTCTATTATAAGATAAGCTATATTCTCCACAACTGATGATGGAATTTTGAAGGAAGGTTGTAAAATTTTTTTTTGTCGATATGCCTTATCCACGAATTGACTGGCGGATATTGGCTCCCCGATGTTAAAGAAAATGCGTCCATGAGAAAAAGGTTTCTGTAGAATGGAGAGTGACCGAAAAAGTCGAGTCGTACTTTCTTTCGGCTTCGGGACTCCTAGCATTTCATAAACAAATAATAATTCTTCCGGTGGACGTTCATAATTGATACTCATAGGTACAAAATATATGTCGGGCACATCGCCTTGAAGCAAACTTTCTATAATGATGGATAAAAGACCTGTGAAAGATTGATATGAGATTTCAATATCTATTCTTTTTCAAAATTTGAGATTATTTAAAAATCTTTTCTTATCTACCATATTTCGGTATCGTACTCTTCTGACTACGACTCCGTGTACCCTCAATAAAAAATTCTATCGCCCTATCGCTGTGACTAACAATAGTGTTAACATATGATCGAAAAATTTGCTTGTATAATAAATCATTTGAAAAACTACGTCTTATATAAAATGCTCCAGTTTTTCGCAGTAGTTCTCCCACTATTTTCATATTATAAAAATCCATGCCAGCTGCAATATTCGGCAGTGCCATGTCGTAAGAAAAGAGAATATATGACAACAAAATAAAATCCAAGTAACTTCTGTGCGATGGAACATAGATATACTGTGCTTGAGATATTTGTGTTTCCTTTTTTAAGTTAGAAAGCATGATTTCATTTATGTAAATCTGCGAGAACATTCTCTTCATAGCTTTCGTAATAAAAATACCTGAAATTATCAAATATATTATAAAACATTTAGCAAGAAACAAATGTGCTAATATTCATCAATCATTGAATTAGAAATACAATTTTATTTTATCTCCCTGAGGCAAAAAATACAACAAACATTATTTGATAAAACATTATAGTCTCTCTAACTATAATTCTTAAAAAAAACATTAGAAGATAAAATAAGTAGTACATGGAATTAAAAAACAATATTTATCAAAATATATACCTATCCAACGAACAGTCGCCAAATCTGCTTTACTAGCCATCTCGTTTATCATAGCACGGGCATTATTCTCAACATCTTTAACTCCAACACCTGTAGTCTTTGCTATTGTATCGATGGCAGCTTTGACTTGTTTGTCCTGCAAAACAGCTTGCATAATCCTCTCCCTGTCATAGACTGAATCTGGAGGCAACATATGTGGTAATGCTGGATCCATAGGCCGTGTCGCCCACAAAAAATCACAATCCCTTCGTCTATCCTCAAGCATATCGACAAACTTAGTATTATGCTCCATTTCCAAATTTATCAACGAGATACTTCGCAAATTTGTTATTCAGTGCACTTCAATATTTGAATAAGTCAAGACTTATAAATCAAATCCTAATTAGCTTGACTATATCACTTTTATAAATACATCGAAAGCTTCGGACTGTCAGATTCATTTCAAATCATGTGACACAAAACTTCTTATATAAGATATCGCAAGTAGATATCTCTTATACAATGTTTTGTAAACAAAACAGTAAGATAAATTCAAAGTTTCGAACAGTCGATTAAACAAACGAAGAAATAGTTTCAGAAAATCACATGTGCAAATTAGTGTTACAAATTGAAGCTGAGAGAAGTTGTTCTTTTTTTTTCTTCCGTCACACCTGTTTTTTTGGAGCGATAGATATTATCCTTCATTAGCTGATTAAATCATCACCATCTTGAAATTTCTCAGTGCTCTGCAATCATGCTTTCCTATTTAATATCTGCACTTAGAATGAGACAAATAATCGAATTAGATATTAGAGAGAAAAGGAGGAATACAGGATAAATACATTACAAAGCAAAGAGAAAGGACGATTTCACTTACGAGGAACAGCTGGAACAAACCCAATATCTGCTTTTTTTAGATTTTTTTATGCTCAAATTGTACCAAAACCGGTGAAATACAGATTCACCGGCGGCAGTCAAGCTTAAAACAAATCCGGCACGGTGCAGTGATGTGTCATATGTTGCATTATTACATTCGCACGATTTAATAAACAATTCAATAAACAATCCGGAATCCTCCAGAGTTTATCCTTGACGTTGTGTAGCACTGCAGTGTGTTAGATACGATACAAGAGCAACAGGGACATGCACGAAGTTAGGCGCATAAAGACAGGCATGTGCCATTATTTTATGAGTCTGTTCCTTTTCTCCCGACCCATTTAAACGTGTGTTCAAATTTCCACTTGGATGCTCCCTAGGTGTAATGTTATCCTTGTCTAATGTTCGATAAACAATAAGAATGATAACTAGGATAATTGAATGAATATGAATATCTGAACTCAATATAAATGAACAGCATAAGTGAACATTTTTAGAATTTTTTATATAATTCTTCATATAATTTTTCAGAATTGTTTTGTAAGTTTCAGAATTCTTCAAAATTTTATAATTTTTTCGAAAATTTCTCAAATATTTTTTATACTAATTGGAACTTCAAAAGTTCTGAGAAAATCTTTTCTAGAATTTTTCATATGAATTCTGAAATCCCGGAAAAAAATATTGTTTTATATTGTTTTAATTATTATAAAATCATATAAAATTTTATATAATTGTATATAATTATATATATTTTTATACATAATATATATAAAATTATATATAATTTTATATAATTATAATATATAAAACATTTTGTCCTTAAGATTTCTCATTCTATAATTTTCGAAGAAAACTTATAAAATTCAAAAAATTTAAGGTATTTTTATTTCAATTATAAAATCAAATTCTCTTTAAAAAAATAGTATGAGAATTTTTTTCTCAGAATGTTTACTGCATATGAAAAGAAGTAGAATATATTCGAGCGTTGTACGGAAAAAAAAGAGAGCAAGATACAGGTGCAAAAAGGGCTGCAAATAAAACAAACAAGTTTTTGTATTGCAGACCTCTCGAATGTTGACGACACTGCTTGCTTCAATAGAATTTTTAAATTATGTCAAACGCATTCGTTTTTACATCCATCCAAATTAGTCAGAAATGATAATGGAATCGACATCGAATCGATGTTGATTCGACATCAATTTAATGCTTTCGACATCGATTCGATGTCAATTCCATTATCATTTCTGACTGAGTAGATAAACCAACGATTATTTTTAAACAAAAAAATATATACACGAAAGGAAGAAAAATTTCTCATGAAGCAACAAAGTACGTTGGAAGGAAAGATAAAAAAAATTATATATTTTTGTTTAAACTTTAAACATTACAGAAACTCAAAAGGTAATTCGATCAAAACCGTTAATTTGATCAGCATATTATAGCAATATTATTTTTTAACACTAATAATAAAATAATCAATTAATTTGTTATGTTTATTTCTATCAAACTAGTCGAAAATAACTAAATTAAAGTAAATATGGATGTTATAATTTTGCATTCGATATATGTAAAACAAGACACAGTATATATTACATATTATATATAATAGTTATACATATATATATTGTTGAGTGCAAAATTATTATATTATATATTATATATATGTTATATATTATATATAAGTAATGTCGACTGATTTAATGTAGATTAATTTTAATTTTCGTTCAATTTACTCTTTATATTTTCTAATTCTTAGAACCTGAACTAGGAAATAAAAATTGTAAAGTTAAACTGCAGAATTAAAATTATTCTATATTGATAGAAATGGGTATTAGAAAATCAAATTTGAAATCGAAGAAAAATGAACTGTGCGGCATCATGTTAATAAGTTAAAATATTATCACAGATACTATATTGTACTATATTGATTTCATCTTATACAAATATATCTGCGATATCATAAAGGATCAATGATGCCTTCTACGAGTCTTCGTTTTTGCTTCAAATGACGAATAAATCTGATATAATTGGAGATAATAACGGATAACTAGCTAGAATAAAGTTTTTTATTACACTGTAACAGCATACACGATTTTTCCTGCATCGCAGGTAATTTTTTCCTTCTTTATTACTTCGACAATATCAAGGCGTTCCAATAAATCAGTTAGACTATCATGTTGTCAAATCTAATTTACAGTTATTTTTAAAAATTCATATCGTCGTTTTACGGAAAGGTGTATAGAGCGTTCCCAGTTTCCTTCCAGCAATTATGTTCCAATAATTGTTTAAGAAAATTTATTAAATCAAAGATGTAAGTTATAAGAAGCCTCGCCTTCCTCCTCTAAGGAAGCTATTTTATGATAAATGGTAAAAATTATGTCTTAGATAGAACCATTTTTCAGATTTATTAGTTAACTTTTATTATTTTTATTAAATCTCGCAAACGATTTTAATTATATGACAAAAATAATACGAAGTTCCCTCCAAAATGAAGTAACTTTGATCTAATAATTTTTCTGAATAGTTATCAAACATAATCATATTAAACACTTCACATTATGTATAGTCTTTAGTCCATTCTTCAATATGCACTTGTTTCCTATGCGACAACTGTTCACATGATTCAATTTCATTGCTATTATGGCCTCCAATATCTCTCAATTATATTATAGATAATCTCTCAATTATCAGTTAGCGATGATAAGTTTCATTAAAAAAGTAAAATTGTGTTTTGATTTTATATCTGTTTCTTCAGATTGTTCTTCTAGTTGTGTTTCAGATGAGTTGACTGTTAGAAAAAAAGATTATAAAAACACTAATTCATTGATTAATAAAATAAAAAGTTAAGATTATGAAAGCATCATTAATCGTTATCGATCCAATCATGTACATATACACTTACTATAAAAAGATATGCGCATAGGTAACATATGCAAAGTGTTACACAAATATAAAATACATTATAGTAGTATGCAGGCTTAGAAGCAATGGCTTGTCTTTTATTCTCTTTGTACTTTCAGCAGCAGCAAATGCGTCAATTGCTCCGTATGTCTCTTAGTACTTATTGTGCTGAGACTTATTTTAGGCGAAAAGGCTCGAGTTACGTAGTTTAGAAAAAACGCAAATATTAAACGAAATAATTTCTGACATCATAAAAATTGATTAAAAGTAAAAATTTGATTAAAAGTATTTCGCATTCGATGGGAAATACTTTTGGAGTAAAAACAGACCTTAGAATAGGCTATCGTTAAGAATAGTTATTAGGATAGTTTACGAGAAGTGTGATCAAGAAACATAATCATCAATCGTATTAAAATAGCAGTATAGCATCACTTTTCTTGGCATTTTTTTCGATTATTTTCTACGTATGCGTTATTGCGCACGCGGTAACATATATAAATCTTTCGCGAGCATAAATATATAAAATATTTAGAATACATGTGAATTTGTATCTCTTTTTGTCATGTCTCGCAATTTACGATTTACCACTGCGAACTTTAAGACCTTAAAATTAAATTTATTTAATTTTAAGATCGGAGATAACATCTGATCTTAATTGCCGAAATCGTGTCGTTTATAACTATACAAATTCCTTGTATTATATCTAGTTTTCGTTCGGCGCATTTTTATTTACTTCATTCTTATTGTTACGAGAGAGCCATAATTAAGCGAAACAAAAGTTTTATCTTTCATATAGACCTCCTTATAAATAGCAAAATGAACGGAATTAAAACATTCTTGCTTGCTGTGAATGGTGAGATTTGTGTTAAATCCGAATTATTCCTTAATATTATTAATGTCACAGTTGAAACAAGCAAGCAAAATCGTTTGTAGAAATTCATAGCAGTAGTTTCGCCGTATTTCAAATCCAATAGGTAACATTATATCTGTCGATTATTTTGCAATGTTACTAATAAACCATTAATCCAATTTCTGGAATGTAAATTGCTAGTCTGATAGATTCTTATCAAATTTTTCTATTATTACATTTCATAAATAGTTCTATATTTCTGCTTGTGCTAAAAACTTTTAAAATTTAATTAACAGGCATTCCGTATGGCGTAATAAAAATCTCTGTTTTTCGTCCACATTTACTTAAATTAAATTCACATTTTTTTGTAACGTTTTTTTGTTATTGTACAAAGCATGTTCATTCATCCTTATTTAAATTAAAATTTATATGACTTTAAAAATATTTATAAAATTGTTTTATAATATCAACTTATTTTGTGAAAATGTCGTGTGTGAAAAGATTTAAAGAGAAAACAAAAAATCTATATTACATCTCCTACTTGTAATTTATGTAATGTGTAAATAAATAAATAAATAAATTTATCTCTTTGTATCTAATGTTTCACAGCAAGAGTAAATAATTCATGATGATATTAAATAATTATTTAATATTATGCACTGCATAAATGAGATTGAAGAGGTTTAAGATTGATTTCTTACCTGATGAAGTTCGTTTAAACTTTACATTGTCTCTTATAACAATAACAACAACAATAACAATGAGTACAATAATTACAATAACTGCTATTTCTTATAAATATTATTTCGTTTAAAAGACATTATTATTGATTTGCGTGTAAGGAACATAGATTACGTTGAAGTTTGACATAAAATATTTCGAACGTTCCGCGGCAATTTGATTCTTCAATATCAAGTGAAGAAGCATTTGTAGATAAGCGAAAACATTGTCGAACGATTAATCATATATACACTATCAGTGTACTTCACTTAAATTAAATTAAGCGTTCAGAAGATCGTTACAAGATAGAGCGATAAGTTTTATCTTTGGGCCCTGAACCTAGTACCTATGCTTAGCACTTCGAGACTTTTGTCCTTTGATTACACAATGCGAGTTAAGAAGTATAGCCAGTATGAATATTCGCATATGTAACAAAATCTTAGTAACTCGTACTCGTTTAAAAATCTTCTCATTCAAAATCTTTCTCATTAATTCATATTTTATTATATTCCTGCTCTGCTTTAATTATTTATATAGGTATTATAACTATTAAAAAATTTTATTTTTCTATAATAAAAAGTTTATCCCTTAATTCTTATAATGCTATGTATGTGTTTTGAATTCAATAGAGATCTGTTTTTTTTTTTAGCCGAGTTCCTTGTAACTTTTTTCTTTTCTTCCATAAAAACATGAAGAAAAAAAGAGAAATAAATTTAAAAATAATAAGATAAATTTAAAAAGAATAAACCTCATGTATATTAGTTACGGCATGCGTCTGTTTACTAATTGTAAAAAAAACCAGAACACACAGTTAGCTAACATCGTACAATTCTTAGCTTCAAGATTTAAAAATGAAATCAATATTCTTATAAGAATCCAAAATCGAAAGTTAGATTGCCAATTTTACAAGAATGAATAAATACAAAAATGTCCAAATTATCAAAATAAAAGCAAGTGAATATTTTGATAAAGTTATCTTTTTATGAGATGTCAGAAAAACTTATCCTAATTTTAAAAATATGTTTTTATAAATATGCATTGAAAACTTGAAATTGATAATTTGGCTAGTTTCAATCAATCTATATATGCAAATGAATTTTGATTAACCTCACATTTTATAATATTTTAGAAGGTTCAGGGAGGTCAGTTTTGTTTACAAAAGAGACAATATTGGAGCACTTATATCGATAAATGATATCGTTGCGTTCTAATTAAGAAAAAATGGATTTTGTTTATAAACATTTGACAGTATTCTTCATACTTTGAATATGAAAAAAATTGATTAATAAATCGATAATTTTCGAAATATTTTTATATAATTAATAATCGAATTTTATATATATATATATATATATAATGCACATATACGCATGTATATGCAGTCATATATATACAAATATATGCGCATATCTCTATCATGTGTTATCATACATATTTTTCATGTTTATTTTTATTCATTTAACGACACATTAGAAAAATGCAATCGTGTATTTTAAAAAAATATGAGGTACTTTAGCTTATTATTATGTCTCATATCTGGCCTTTAATATCACGGTGGTTTTTCTCGAATTGCTCTCTTGTACATCGTGTTAAAATAAGTTTGTGCAAAAATTGAGACGCGATGATTGTGCGATACATAAAGAAGTTATCGACATGGTGTTGACAGATTTGTCAGATTGCAATTTCGTAAGCGTGATTCTGAAATTTATACTTATTCCTTATTTGTCACACACACACACACACACACACGCACGCACGCACGCACGCACACACACACACACACACACACACACACACACACACACACACACACACATCATATC